>OLND01000003.1_pt1 | contig 252555 bp, 210 predicted proteins | sample 1672031 | NCBI WGS metagenome assembly OLND01 (sample SAMEA3136638, study PRJEB25190) | human gut metagenome | biome: human gut; feature: human-associated habitat; material: faeces | place: Austria | collected 2013 | reverse complement strand
GACAGACAGACAGACAGACAGACAGACAGACAGACAGACAGACAGACAGACAGACGTTATAGTTATACACTTATAAACATAAATTCTAAATATTATATATTTTTTAAATATCGCATATTAAGGTATAGTGTATCCGTTTGAAGCGGGTATGCTATGCCTTTTTTGTGCTCTTTTGAGCAAAAAATATGAAATATATTGCGGAGGGAAATTATATGAAGAAGATCAGAACAATGCTTGCATTTATACTCGCGCTGAGTATATGCGCGTCAATGGCAGCCTGTGGAAGTTCAGGTGACAGCGGTGTTAAGTCGGAGAGCAAGTCAGTTACGACCGATGAAAAAACCGATGATACAGCGACAAGCACTGAAGCAGACGAAACAGCAGAGACTTCCAAGGCAGAAGAAACAGAACAGTCCGCCACAGAGCCGTCTGAGGAAGATGAAGAAAACGAAAAAAGATACGGCTATTATGAACTGCTGAAAAATGAATTGGCGGAGTATGGCGATACAACATTTTATAATTCTTTAGGCAACGGCACGACTATGATGAAAGACGGCAAGGGCGTTTTTGTACTTGAACCTAAAGACCCTTTTGATACCATAAAGCTTATTTCATTTGACGCAGAAGGTAATTTCAATGTGCTTTTTGGTGATCCTTACAGCCGCATTGTTATGCGCAGCGGCTATATTTATATTGTGATGAAAAATTTTGAAGGTCCAAATGAGATCAGACGTATAAATATATGTGATGGAACGACAGATAGTTATTTAGATGAAGATAATACCATTTTAAATGGAAGCATTGAGGATATGTGTGTTTCGGCTAATGGTGATGTTATTGTACATAACAGGAACAACCAGGGTTTAGACGGTATGTATAAACTGGACAAAGACTTTAAAAATGTAAGCGGTGGAATAATGCAGTTAGATATTGCCGACAGTACAGAACACATAGCTGTGGAGGATACCAGTCTTTCCACAATGTCATACGGCGACAAAATATATCTGTCAAACGGCAACTATTACCTCGACTGCAATACTATGCAGCTTGTGACGCTTGATACGCCAGTAGCATTAGATGGTTTTGACATTGGCATACACTGCATAGGAAAATACGCTTTTATTTATGATAGCACCTTTTACAGTGAGCAGATCTATGATATGGAAAAAGACGAATACGTTGAGGGCGTTTTCCCCACAAGACGTGACGTTGAAGATATCTGGAGGGTGAATGTTGGCGATATCTGCTTTGAAGCGTTGGACGGATACGGCAGTATTACAAGCTTTTACGGCGGTGGAGACAGCCACATTCTTACTGACAGCGAGGGCGTATGGCATAGGATAAAACTGCCGGCTGTAACATTGAAAGACACCGAGGAACTCAGCTATGTTGATGACTGCGTTATCGAAACCCTCGGCAAGGAAAGCTATGTCCGTGGCTGTGTTGTAATAGATGACGACCACTATCTCTTCTTTGACGACAGCAAAGTCGCTTTGCGCAGCTTTGAAAAGGGCGATTCAGAGGATATAGATGTTATCGAAAGATAATAAATATAAAAACATTATAAATGGAGGAAAATCACATGAAAAAGATCAGATCAATTCTTGCATTCGCACTTGCACTTAGTATGTGCGCGTCAATGGCAGCCTGCGGAAGTAACAGCAATGACGAAAGCAGCAAGACAGAAACATCTTCTGCTGCTACGACAGAGGCAACAACAGAAGAAAGCACAGAGGAAGCATCTGAAGACTCTGCGGAAACCACATCAACCGTCGCAACAGCATCTGATTCTCCTGACGAGAGTACAACTGCTGATGCATCTGACTCGACCGCTGAACCAGTTTCGGCATCAGACATGACTTTCGCCGACGTTGACACTTGTTTCTCGGATCTCAATGGCAAGACATTGGACGAAATCAAGTCATATGTCGAAAGCACATTCCCTGTCACCGACTGTCAGGAAAAAATTGGCGCTTACTCAATGCCGAAAGGCAATGATAAAAACGGACTGCAGATCGACATGTACACATGGAACTTCTCATCTCCAGTAACGATCGAAGGAGTAGCATTTGACTACATTGCGATCAGCATGGGGGATGGTGCGATCTACCGCGCTTCTTTCAACAAGTACGACAGCGATACACAGACTGCTTCTGACTTGAAAACAAAAGCAGAATCATACGGCCAGAAGACATCAAACGAATACGCTGACTCATACAACATGAACTGTGGCGAAGTGAGTATCAATCTTGTCTCAGAAACCGAAACCCTCGGCATCGATCATAGCTACCAGTAACTCATAAACAAAAACCCTCTTTTCCATTTTTGGAAAAGAGGGTTTTTGTTTTAATTATCATATTGTGCTGACTGATCAGATGACATATCAATATTGCTAACCAACTCATCAGCCATTGCCTCACGATCAATCGGTTCTGCATCTGTTGTTTTATTCTCGGCTTCAGAGACTTGGTTTACAGTCTCAACAGCTGTTTCAACAGCAGCTTTACCGAGTCCTTCTTTCCCCAATGACAATATCTCATCAGGCGTTATCGCCATACCGCTTGCTTCATTCTGCTCGATCTGACTATTTACGTACTGTGCAGCGCCAAGTAACTGATTGGATCCAAACTTGAAATCACTGACGTACTTCCCCGCCATGACTGGATCATCTTCTTTCGGTCTGCCGGGTTTACGAGGGTTGGAATCTAAGAACAGCTCTGTTGTAAGTGTGACAAGGTGGATTTTCACCCACACTTATGCCAGAAGCCTCACTTTCTACCAGAATTTCATAATTGCAAGGCGGTTAATATTAAATGAAAATGAAATCAAGTCTGCCCTTTAAGTACATTACTACCGTCAAAGACGGTAAACACTATGTTGTCTTTGACTATAAGGACAACGAAGGAAAACGCAAAAGAAAATGGATCGGTTCTGATCTGCCTGAAAAAATGTGCTAAGAAGGCTTTGAACCTCAAGGTCGAGGAAATTATCACAGCGTTCCTTCGTGATTGGCTGGAGATTATCAAGCCAACTATTGCCGAAACAACATACGAAAGCTATTCGCAGAAGCTCAACAGCGTGGTTAGCTACTTCGATACGGTGTTTCCTGACATTACGCTTGCTGAGGTGACTGCTGTGGAGCTTCAAAAGTTCTATAACGATAAGTTTGCAGAGGAAATCACCGCTAACACAATCAAGCACTATCACGCAAATATCCATAAGGCATTGAAGTATGCTGTGAAGATCGGGCTTATTTCCTGCAACGAATCTGAAAAGACAGACCGTCCGAAGCTCGACAAGTATGAAGCGACATTCTATAATTTCAAAGAGCTTGAAAGACTGTTTTCTGTTTTCAGAGAATATCGCATGGAGGTAGTGATGCTTATCGCTGTCTACTATGGACTCCATAGAAGTGAGATCATCGGTCTGAGGTGGGACTCTATCGACTTCGACAACAACACGATCACCATTCACGCAAAGGCTTACAATGTTTATGAGGACGGCAAGCTCGTTGTGAAGTTTGAGAATAAGTTAAAGACCAAAGCAAGTCACAGGACTCTTCCGCTTATTCCGTCCATTGCTGATGTGCTGAGAGCGAAGAAAGAGCAGGACGAATACCTCTCTACGGTTATGAAAAGCGGATACGATCACGAATATGAAGATTACATCTGCACAGATAAGTTTAGAAGACTTATCACGCCTAACTATGTTACTGACCATTTCGCAAATGTTATCAAGAAATACAAGCTGAAAAAGATTCGTTTTCACGATTTGAGATATTCTTGTGCGAGCTTGCTTCTTGCTAACGGTGTGCCTATGAAGGCAATCCAGGAGTGGTTTGGACACTCCACATTCCATGTAACTATCTCCGTTCCACGCTCTATGTATCTATGCCTGAAAAAGCTGACAGTATAAATGTTCATAGTAATCCCTCCAAATTGTCTTTTGTCTATTATAACGCAAAATAAGTGCAATTACAACGCTTTACAGCACTTATTTTTTTGTGTTGTGCTGTACAATAATAGATAAAGAGAGGAGATGAGCCTGATGGACATAGCAGAGCGACTGAAAAAAGCCCAAACAGCAAAGAATTTTAGCGTATACAAGCTGTCCCAGATTTCGGGAGTATCGGAAACGCACATAAGAGATTTGAAACGCGGTGATCGCAATCCCTCTTTCGATACGCTTAGTCGCTCGGTAAAGCCTTTGGGATTATCTCTTGCGGAGATGTTCAGAGACTCGGAAGTTGTGTCCTACCTGAACAGTAACGAGAGGGAGCTTGTGGAGTGTTATCGTATGCTGTCTGATGAAAGGGCAGAAAAGCTACTGCAATTCTTAAAAACGCTTGTCTGAGCAAATAATGGTATATCAAAGGCTATTGCAGTATGCGATACCATTTCGTTTTATCAACCGTAATTGTACTAAATACGAAAATCCCCAGTGAAAAATATAGATTTTTCGGTGTCGAATGATTGACTATTTGTGCAGATTGTGCTATAATATAACAGATAATACCTCGCTGTAAGCGTAGGTTTAAGAGGTGTAAAAACTATGGCTGAAAAGAATACCGCCAATATTGGCTTTGAAAAGCAGATTTGGGACGCTGCCTGCGTGTTGTGGGGGCATATTCCGGCTGCCGAATATAGAAAAGTTATCGTGGGACTTATCTTCCTGCGTTACATATCAAGTGCATTTGAGAAGCGTTATAACGAGCTTGTGGCTGAGGGTGACGGCTTCGAGGACGAGCCTGACGCATACCTTATGGACAATATTTTCTTCGTGCCTGAAAAGGCTCGGTGGTCGGTGGTGTCCGCTGCGGCTCACACTCCTGAGATCGGCTCGGTCATTGATGATGCTATGAGAGCTATCGAGGACGAGAACAAGACATTGAAAAACGTTCTTCCGAAGAACTACGCAAGCCCCGACTTGGACAAGCGTGTTCTCGGTGATGTTGTCGATCTGTTCACCAATATGGATATGACCGACACGGAGGACAGCAAGGACTTGCTCGGTCGCACTTATGAATACTGTATCGCTCAGTTTGCCGCCTACGAGGGTGTCAAGGGCGGAGAGTTCTATACTCCGTCAAGCGTGGTGCGTACCCTTGTTGAGATATTGCGTCCGTTTGAGAACTGCCGTGTTTACGATCCTTGCTGCGGTTCGGGCGGTATGTTTGTGCAGAGTGCGAAATTCATTCAGGCTCACAGCGGAAACAGGGGCAATATCTCTGTTTACGGACAGGAGTCCAATGCCGACACTTGGAAAATGGCTAAGATGAATATGGCTATCCGTGGTATTGATGCGGATTTCGGACAGTATCATGCTGATACATTCTTCAACGATCTGCACAAGACCTTGAAAGCCGACTTTATCATGGCAAATCCGCCGTTCAACCTCTCAAACTGGGGGCAGGACAAGCTCAAAGACGATATTCGCTGGAAATACGGTGTGCCGCCTGCCGGAAACGCTAACTATGCGTGGATACAGCACATGATACACCACCTTGCACCAAACGGCAAAATTGGTCTGGTGCTTGCAAATGGTGCGCTGTCAACGCAGTCCAGCGGTGAGGGTGACATTCGTAAAAATATCATTGAAGCCGACTTGGTTGAGGGTATCGTTGCGATGCCGACACAGCTTTTCTACTCCGTTACTATCCCTGTAACGCTGTGGTTCATCACAAAGGGCAAGAAGCAGAAAGGTAAAACGTTGTTCATTGATGCCCGTAAAATGGGTTATATGGTTGACCGCAAGCACCGTGATTTCACGGACGAGGACATTCAGAAACTTGCTGATACATTCAAGGCATTTCAGGACGGCACATTAGAGGAAGTCAAGGGCTTCTGTGCGGTGGCTGACATTCAGGCTATCGCTGCACAGGACTATATCCTTACACCGGGACGCTATGTCGGCATTGAGGAGCAGGAAGATGACGGCGAGCCGTTCGATGAGAAAATGAAGCGCCTGACCTCGGAACTGTCGGATATGTTCAAGAAGTCCCATGAGCTTGAAAACGAGATAAGGGAGAAGCTGGGGGCGATTGGGTATGACATTTGAAACAGTTAGGCTCGGTGATGTTGTCCTATTCAATCCTCGTGAAAACATTAAAAAGGGCGTAATAGCAAAGAAAATTGATATGTCCGTTCTCCAGCCTTTCACAAGAGATGTTCCGTCTTATGAGTTTTTAGAGTATAAGGGCGGTACAAAGTTCAGGAATGGCGATACAATTATGGCAAGAATAACTCCTTGCCTTGAAAATGGGAAAACCGCCAAAGTTAATGTGTTAGAGGAAAATGAAGTCGGTTTCGGCTCTACGGAATATATAGTGTTTAGAGCAATAGACGGCATTTCAGACGAAGATTTTGTCTATTATCTTGTATGTAGCCCTATTGTGCGTGAGCCTGCAATAAAATCTATGGTGGGTTCATCAGGTAGGCAGCGTGTTCAAACCGATGTACTTCAAAACCTCGAAATCAATTTGCCTGACTTAGAAACACAACGGATTATAGGATCGGTTCTTAGGAGCATTGACGATAGAATATCCTTAAATACTGCGATAAATGAAAATTTACGCCTGCAAGCCGCCTAAATCTTGACCGCCGACACGTCGATCTCGCCGTTCATCAGCTTCGGCAGGAGCGTGTCACGGAGGGCTGAAAGGCGCTGGTTTTCTTGCTGTTTTTGTATTCTAATGTCAGCAATCGGCTTTATTACTTTGGAAAAGCTGCTAAGAATACTGTCAGATGGCAATACGATTTGCATCTGTTTTAGTCTTTCTCGAGGTAAATCTGTCTGCCCTGTACTACCTGTCTGTAGCATCTCAAAATCATGTTCATGAGAAGTCGCCCATAAGCCGAGATAATAAATATACTCTTGTTTTGAAGCACGAATGATGGTAACATGAGAATCGACAGTCATATTGTTCGGAGTAAACAGAACCTGCGCTGCTCTTCCAAGTGTTCCTGTTCCAGTTGAATTTACAACAATATCGCCGTATCGGAGCCATTTTTCGTTTACTTTCTTAGGCTCGTGACAACGTGCTAAGGACAGGTCTATTTGATGATTTCTAACGCATTTCTGATTGATAACAAGTTGGGCGGAGTGTTCATTATATTTTGGAGTTATACCTTTAATAATCAGTGAACACATAGAATCAAGGATACATTCGCTCCAATCATCAGGCATAACCCCACCAAAGGGCTCAAAATCAACAAACCACGCCTTGTAAAGAGCCTGCGCCTGCTGCTCTAAATTTTCATTTATGTTAGGAGAGGAAGATAATGTATAACTTTTATTATGATGAGTCCGAACATAGCCGTATTATCAATCTCTCCACAATTACAGGAGAAACTTACTATGATAATTTCCTTGTCGCTATTGTAGGGTGGGACTCAGACAAAGAAGTTGAGATAAAGCAGAAATATTTGGCTTTTGAAGAAAAGTATGCTGAGCGTAAGAAAAAAGGAGAATTAAAAAGCGATACCTTCAAAAGCAATCAATTTAAGTACGGCTTTGCTTCGTTTAACAAACAAAACATAGAATTACTTGATGAATTGCTTGAGATTATAGATAACAATATTTATATCTATTTTTGTATAGCAAGTAAGCTTGAATTCATAATATTGCAACTGTTCAAAGGCTACCATAATAACTTCTTTGTTGACATGGATGCAATAAAATATTCAATCGTAAAAACTGTTTTAACATATCATCCCGATGGCGTTATACAGAATATTTATAGCTCGCCAAAAGTGTTTGTGGAATCTTTGATATTATTCTTCAAGGAACGAATAGAGTTAAATAAAAGAAACCCCGTTCTTAAATCATCTGAAAATGAAGCTCTTTCAAATATTCTTATGGTTTTACAAGATGTTAAGCCGCCTCAAACGCTTAATTGGGATTATCATGTGCCATTTGTTGGATTTGACTTTTATCTAAAAAGCAAGAACATCAATGATTACACTCTCACAATTGATAAAGAAGGCAAAGAAGGAGAGCAAAGTAAAACGCTTTTAGCAGCGATAGAAGTCGGTTTAATGAATTGTGGAGAATTAAACTCAAAAAATCACTTTGGACTAAGAATTGCTGATATGCTGGCAGGTATTGTCGGTAAGTTGATGAAATCATTGTTTCATTCACTGCATAATGACGGTAATAATGCTGCTGTTACAAAAACTCTGCTTGATAAAGCTTGGTTTAGGGTGAATGATAAACAATTAGGCTTATATAAAAAGCTATATCATATTCTTTTAGAAATAAACAATGATTGGTATAAAATCTATGCTGGTAATTATTCTGATGACCTTATTAGTCTTTTAGGTCTATTGGATTATATGAATCATTTCGAGTCTGCCGATGAAATAACGAAAGATTTTGAAATGCTCCCTGAGTATTGCAATGCTTGTATATGTAGTAGGTTACAAGGACATTTTGAACGAATGCATAATAAACTGCCTGTTGAGCCTGTTGTTCCCGAAACAAAGGAATATTTTAGAAATAATAGAGGGGCAAAGGTATACTTGGATATCAATAAACAACCCAAACTGCAATTAGAATATGGTGAGAAGAAGCTTCATGTACTTAGTGTTGGTCGCTCAAAAGATGGAATTCCGTTAGTTACTATTGCAAGTGAACCAGAAAACCTGTGTTTAAGATTGCCTTACCAATTAGATGATTGGGTAATATGGGCTGTAGGAATGGCTATGCAGGGAGAAAAGCGCTTTCCTGCTGATGTAATCTTTAGCAAAACCAACGATGGATACTACGCAGATATTTTATAGATAAGGAGCTGATAGAATATGCCTTACACCGAAGAAAAATACGAAAATGCAATAATACAGCTATTTGAGGAAATGGGCTACACCCATGCCTACGGTCCGGCTATCGACCGTGATTATCGTATCCCGTTGTATATGGACGAGCTGACGGCGGCACTCTATCGGCTAAATCCCACGCTCCCCGATGATGCGATCAGCGATGCACTCTTTAAGCTTCAGAATTTTGAAAACGGCGAGCTGGTGCAGAAAAACGCTGTATTTATGGACTATCTGCAAAACGGCATCGAAGTCCGCTATACTGATAAGGGCGAGGAGCGTTCTGCAATCTGCTATCTTGTTGACTACGCAAACACGGACAACAACTCATTTATCGTTGCAAATCAGTGGACTTTCATAGAGAATGACGAGAAGCGCCCCGATGTCCTGCTGTTCATCAACGGTCTGCCCGTGGTGCTTATGGAGCTGAAATCTCCCTCCCGTGAGGAAACGGACGCTTCCGAAGCCTATACGCAGATCAGAAACTATATGCACTCCATTCCCTCTATGTTCATCTATAATGCTATCTGCGTTATGAGTGACCTTTCCGAAAACCGTGCAGGCACGATCACTTCGGGCGAAGATCGCTATATGGAGTGGAAAACAAAAGACGGCAGCTATGAAAATACGCAGTTTGCCCAATTTGACACGTTCTTTGAGGGTATCTTCACGAAAGACCGCCTGCTCGACATTCTAAAAAACTTTATCCTGTTTTCCAACGAGGGCTTGCAGAGTTATAAGATACTTGCAGGCTATCATCAGTATTTTGCCGTTCGCAAGGCTATCGAATCCACCAAGAAAGCTACTGTCACCGACGGTAAGGGCGGTGTGTTCTGGCATACGCAGGGTTCGGGCAAGTCGCTGTCTATGGTGTTCTATGCCCATTTACTTCAATCTGCCCTTGAAAGCCCGACTATCGTTGTTATCACGGACAGAAACGATCTTGACGATCAGCTCTATTCGCAGTTTGCGAAATGCAAGGCTTTTCTCCGTCAAGAGCCTGTCCACGCTGAAAGCCGTGAACACCTGAAAACACTCCTTGACGGTCGCAAGGCAAACGGCATTATCTTCACCACGATGCAGAAGTTTGAGGAGTCGGGCGAACCGCTGTCTGAGCGTAGAAATATTATTGTCATGGCTGATGAAGCCCATAGAGGGCAGTATGGTCTTACCGAAAAGATCAAGATGACGAAGAATGGGGACGGTGAGCTTGTTGCCCGTAAGGTCATCGGTACAGCTCGAATTATCCGTGATACGCTCCCGAATGCTACATATATCGGCTTTACAGGTACGCCTATTTCCAGAGAGGACAGAAACACCCGTGAGGTGTTCGGTGACTATATCGACATTTACGATATGACGCAGGCTGTTGAGGACGGCGCTACTCGTCCCGTTTACTATGAGAGCCGTGTCATGAAGCTGAAACTCAATGAAAACACCCTGAAACTGATCGACACCGAATATGAGAACATGGCGCAGAATGCCGATGCTGATGTAATAGAGAAAAGCAAGCGTGAGCTTGGGCAAATGGAAGCTATCCTCGGTCACGATGATACGATAAAGTCCCTTGTTGACGATATTCTTGACCATTATGAAAGCTATCGTGAGAACCTGCTGACAGGTAAGGCGATGATCGTTGCATACTCCCGTGCTATCGCTATGAAGATATACAAGCGTATCCTTGAAATTCGTCCGGGCTGGCAGGAAAAGGTCGCTGTGGTCATGACGGCTTCTAACAAAGATCCCGAAGAATGGCACAGTATCATCGGCAACAAGCGCCACAAGGAGGAGCTTGCAACAAAATTCAAGGACAATGACAGTCCTCTGAAAATTGCTATCGTGGTCGATATGTGGCTGACAGGCTTTGATGTGCCGTCCCTTGCGACGATGTATGTCTATAAACCGATGATGGGCTACAATCTGATGCAGGCTATCGCCCGTGTAAACAGAGTTTTCCGTGACAAAGAGGGCGGTCTGGTCGTTGATTATGTCGGTATCGCAGGTGCATTGAAGCAGGCTATGAACGATTATACCGTTCGTGATAAGAAAAATTACGGCAACACGGATATTGCAAAGGTAGCATATCCGAAGTTTCAGGAGAAACTGCAAGTCTGCCGTGATCTGCTCCATGAATATGATTATTCTGCATTTTTCGGCGGTAATGAGCTTACGGCAGGACGCACGATCACAGGTGCAGTCAACTTCCTTATGGACAGAAAGAGGGAGAAAGACAGAGAAAGCTACACAAAAGAAGCTCTGCTGCTGAAACAGGCACTTTCGCTTTGTTCCTCTATCGCTGAGGAAGATGAGCGTGAAGAAGCCGCTTTCTTTGAAGCTGTCCGTGTCCTGCTGATGCGTATTCTCAATCAGGGCGGAGGTAAAAGGCTCTCACTCCCTGAGATCAATGCCAAAATCAATGAGCTGTTGAAGCAGAGTATCAAGAGTGACGGTGTTATCAACCTTTTCTCCGACAAGGAACAGGACTTCTCACTGTTTGATCCGAAATTCTTGGAGGAGATCTCCAAAATGAAAGAAAAGAACCTTGCTGTTGAGCTGCTGAAACGCCTGATTGCTGAACAGGTGCATATCTACAAACGGACAAACCTTGTAAAATCGGAGAAATTCAGCGAGATCATGCAAGGCGCTATGAATCGTTATCTCAACGGTATGCTTACCAATGAGGAAGTAATACAGGAGATGCTTAACCTTGCAAAGCAGATCAGAGAAGCCCAAAAAGCGGGCGAAGATCTCGGCCTGACTGCTGATGAGCTTGCTTTCTACGATGCACTCACCAAACCGCAGGCGATAAAAGACTTCTACGAGAATGAGGAGCTTATCGCTATCACAAAGGAGCTTGCCGATACGCTCCGCCGTAATCGCACGATAGACTGGCAGAAGCGTGAGAGTGCAAGAGCCAGAATGCGAATGATGATAAAGAAACTTCTGAAAAGTCATCGCTATCCGCCGGAGGGTATGGACGATGCGGTGGCTACTGTTATGCAGCAATGTGAGCTGTGGGTTGACAACGCAAGTATGAATTGATATAGGAGATGAAATTATGCTGAAAAAAGCAACATGGCCGCTATTTACACTTTCAAAAAAACGTAAGAGAATAGATACTAATCCTGATTATCAGCGACCAGCAGTATGGACAAAAGCACAAAAGCAACTATTGATTGATTCAATTTTACGAGACTTCGATGTACCTAAAATTTATTTGCACGAAAAAAACAATGACACATATGATGTTATCGACGGTCAGCAACGTATTCGTGCAATATGGTCGTTCTATGATGATGAGTTCGCTTTGCCTAAAGATGCTGAACCTGTTAATGGTTATGATGTTGCAAACAAAAAGTATAGCGAACTTGATATGGATATTGCAACAATAATAGATAGCTATAATTTGGATTTCGTTATACTTGATACACAGAACGAAGATGAAATAAGAGAAATGTTCCTGAGGCTTCAAAATGGTACGACTTTAAAAGCTCAGGAAAAAAGGAACGCAATGCCCGGACAAATGAGGAATTTTATAAAAGAGCTTACTAATCATGAATTCTTCTCGAAAGTCAATTTTTCCAATACTCGTTTTACTTATGATCTCATAGCTGCTCAAATGACACTTCTTGAATTGAACAAGGGTATTTGCAATATAAAAGATAGAGATTTAAATGCAATGTATGAAAAATCAAAGAATTTTAATACTTCGTCCACTGATGCCAAAACAATATATCACATTTTGGATTATCTTAATAAAATGTTTCCTGTCAAAGCACCGGAGTTGAAAAGATACAGCACCATTTCACTATTTATACTAATTATGGATTTAATGCCGAACTATGATATTCGTGAGCGAGAAGCTGATATTGCAAAGTGGTTTATTGATTTTGAAGCTGAGAGATTATTAGACGAACATAAAGAACCAGAAAAGCAAGATCCACGTCTTGTAGTCTACCATGAAAGAGTATCTCATTCATCTGACTCGGAAGATTCATTACTTTACAGACATAATTTCCTTAAAGAAAGCCTTTTAACCCATGTTCCTAATCTTCCACAAAAAGATCCTAAAAGAAATTTTGACGAGGCGCAGCGTCAAGTCATTTATCGACGTGGAAACGGTATTTGCAAAATATGTGGGGTAAAATGTAATTGGAATAACTGGGAAGCAGATCATATTACTCCATGGAGTAAGGGTGGAAAAACCGAAATAGAGAATGGACAGGTACTCTGTCCTTCATGTAATTCAAAGAAAAGCGATTCGTAAGAAATAATATCCAACAAAACTTAGTCTATTGGTGCACACAAAACCTATCCCACACAACTCACATTCAGCATTGTGGTATATCCCGTAATCAGTGGATACTAAAATGATACATAGCAACATTAAAGCATCCTCTCGGAGCGTTCCTGAGAGGGTGCTGTTTTCATCGGTTTGTTTTCCGCTCCGCAGGCTCGGACGGCGTTGAGGGGCATTTCCGTTCGTCACAGTCCGCACCACATTGCTGATAAGCTCAATGAGGACGGTGTGCCGATATCCTCTGTCTACTACTACGCAAAGCTCAGCAAGCCTAATCTTCGCAGAACAAGGCATATGTGGAGCCCTGAAACAGTCAGGCAGATACTTCACAATTATACCTACCTCGGACACCTTGTTCAGCTCCGCACAAGAACAGTCAGCTACAAAAATGACGAGGAAGACATGATCGTTGTGAAGAATACGCATGAGCCTATTGTTTCGCAGGAGCTTTGGGACAGGGTGCGTGAAATGGAGCAGTCTGTATCACAAGGCAAGCGTAACAGCATCGGATATGTAGCAAATCTCAGCGATTTGATCTACTGTCAGGACTGCGGAAACAAAGTCCGCCTTGCGTGGAACAATACCACAAGCGGCAGTAAGAAGAAGCCGAGAAAGTATATCCACCACAATTACAACTACACTTCTTACATGAAATTCGGAAAGCGATACTGTCCCAGCCATTACATTAAAATGCAGGATATGGATGCTATCGTGCTTGAAGATATTCGAAGTCTTGCACAGCTTGTGGTGGAGGACGAAGAAAAGGCTAAAGCAGAGTTTCTTGCACGCAAGGCGAAGCACCACGAAGAGCAGTATTCCGTGGACACCAAGAAGTTCACAGAAGGCAGATACCGCTTGCAGGAGATTACCCGTGAGATTTGTCTGGTATCACGCTTGATGCCTATGTCGAGGGGCAGCCCCGTGAGGTCTACATCTACTACAAACTGCTCGATGAACCACTCAAAGACAAGAGAAGCCTGTTTTAAGGCGTATTTACGTTATTTATCAACCATACAAAAGTGTGTTTCCGTTTGGCAAGAGCACTACCGCTGATTTTTACAGTCACTTGGATTTCAACTCTAAGATTGACTCAGCTAATACGATCGCCAATATCCTCGGTGGCGGAACTGTCGAAAGGCCGCCCGCTGCGGAAAGCAAGAGTGTAGGAAGCCCTAATACGGCTGATGACATGAAGAAATAAAAGAAATGTGACTGACTGGTAGATAAATGGACAAAAAAATAAAATCGGACTTCAAAAAAGCCCGATTTTACGATGATTTATGGTGCCGCTAACCGGACTTGAACCGGTACGGGTTTTACCCCGAGGGATTTTAAGTCCCTTGTGTCTGCCTATTCCACCACAGCGGCATGCAAGATATATTATAACACTTTTTTTGCAAAATGTCAACGCTTTTTTTGCAAATTACAAGTTGTTAAATAGGGATAAATGGTAATTGTGGAATGGCAACGGTGTTTATTTTAAATCTTTTTGCCTTGAAACTGAAAATCTGTAGATAAATACAGATATCAAAGCGGTGACGACTTCTGTTATCCAGAATGCGTTCCATACGCCTGTTGGTCCCGTGAGCTTGCAGAGGAAGAACGCAAGTGGCAGTATTATCGCAATAAATCTGCACAGAGATATCATAAGCGACGGAATGCCCATGCCAAGCCCCTCCAGCGCACCTGATGAGGTGACGGATACTGCGGAGATAACAAAGCCGATACAAATTAGGCGTAGTGCTGTTTTGCCTATGGCGATAGTGTCAGCGTTTTCCGTGAAAAGCCCTATGAGCTTGGCTGGGAAAAGTGCGCATATGATAGTTCCTGCCGCCAATATCACACCTGTCATGTAAAGAACAATGCGGTATATTTTCTTCACACGCTCCTTCTCGCCTGCTCCGTAGTTAAAACTGATAACTGGTCGCATACCCTGAATAACACCATTTGCGGGTAGATAAAGAAAGGTCTGGAGCTTGTAGTAAATTCCAAGAACAAGCACATAGCTTTGTGAATATGCCGCAAGTATGCCGTTGAGGGCGGATATGAGAAGTGACGGCAGTGCAAGATTAAGTGTTGCAGGAATGCCTATGGAGTACATCTTTGCGATTATTATGCCGTCAGGACGCTTGTGTTTTGCGGAAAGCTTAACAGGAAGCTCACAGCGAAGATATGCTATTATGTATATGACAAGGGTCAGCACCTGACCGATATCGGTGGCGAGTGCAGCACCCTTTATACCCATTTCAGGAAAAAATCCAACGCCAAAAATAAGCAGAGGGTCAAGGATTATGTTTGCAATACAGCCGCAGAGCATACTGAACATTGATATCTTCATTCTGCCGACAGATTGGAATATCTTCTCAAATGCAATGGCAAGCATTAATGCAGGAGAGAATGTAAATACAATGTTGCAATACTGCACGCCAAGATCTACAACGTTTTTATTACTTGTGAACATAGATAGAAATGCAGGCATTATAAGTATACATATTATCATTAGCACAATACCATGCAAAGCCGAAAGGGCAAGCCCCTGAGTTGCGGCAATGTCAGCCTTTTCCTTTCTGCCTGCACCAAGATATATGGCAATGACCGCATTGATGCCGATACCAAAGCCGATAGCAGTGGCACTTATAAAATTCTGCACAGGGAACACCAGTGAAAGCGATGTCATTGCGTCCTCGCTTATCTTTGCCACGAAAAAGCTGTCGATGATATTGTAAAGAGAGTTTACAAGCATTGATATCACCATTGGCAGGGACATTGAAAGCAGAAGAGGGAAGATCGGTCTTGTTTTCATGAAATCACTGTTCATTTATTTTTTTTACACTCCTTTGTCTGTGGGCAGAAAAAAAGCCGCACAGCCTGTCTGCTGTGTGGCGAAAAGTGACATACTGTCAGGAAAAATCCACGCAAGTTTTACAAAATATATTTTAACATAGCGGTATGTTTTTGTCAATAAATTTCTTTTAATATTATGTTTCAAAAAAGTATACAAACACGCTAATTGTAGATTGACAAGATTTTTCTGCTATGGTAAAATGTTATTATGATAATTTATGTTAGGGGAGAAAGCGTAATGACTTTTATAGAGTGGCTCAAAGACTGTAATGAAGCAGACCCTTTGACTAAAAAGGTTTACATATGTAATGATTATCTCAACGCCGAGAGAATGTTGGAGAACGCAAGCGGTGAAAATATTGTTATAAGGCTTGAAAGATACACAGTCGCAGATCATGCAAAGCATATTATCGAAACCAGTGCCGAGTATATGGACAGCAGGATAATAACGATGTCAAATGCTGAGGGCTGTGAGATAGTAAGACGTATTATTGATGAAAGCGGTATAAGCTATTTCAAAAGCGACGACCATAATGCCTGCATGGAGATATTCAAGACAATATCAGAGCTTAGAATGAACTGTATAGGCCCTGATTCATTGTCCTTGGACAGCAGACGTATCAACACGCTAAGAGCGATCTTTCAAGCGTATGAAAGCAAGCTTTCAAACAGCAAACTATATGACAGTGCAAAGCTCATAAGCATTGCCAGCGGTCTTATAAAGGCTGGTAAGGCAGACGTGAACAGCGTTCATTTTGCATATGATAAAGAAATAGAAGCTGATAAGCTGACAGCGGAGTATATAGGGCTTTTGCCTGATCCTGCGGTTATAGATAACATGGCTGATATGAGCGATGAGCAGTATCAGAATGGTCTGAGAAAATTAGCACAAAAGGCGGAGCTTTGGAGAAATTATGGCGTAACAAACGAGGTGGAGAGAACTGTTCTAAATATCGTGAACAGTGGTTACGAGCTTTGCGATACCGCTGTGCTGTGTCCAGATGATGAGTATATGGACTTGCTCATGAATATGTGCGATCAATACAAAGTCCCTGTGGAATTTCCTGAGGGCATTTCATGCAGACACAGTGACGTTGTTGCATTTTTCAGGGCAATGCTCAAATGGTGCAAAAATGACTATAGATTTGACCTTTTCAAAGATGTGATGCTCTCTCCTGTTTTCAAATATGAGGAGATAGTAGAGGACGGCAAGACCAAAAGCAAGGGCAGGATATTCCTTGAAGCACAGAACTCTGGAAACGGCTGGGGCATTGAATGGTATAGCACAAGGGATAGTCAGGTGTTTACGGACTTTTATGATGTCTTTAAAAAAGAAAATGTCAGCGCAAAAGAGTTTTACGGTGGCGTGCTGAACTTGGTGAATGATTATGTGAAAGGTACAAATGCTGAGCAGAGAAGTTCCATATCAAGCGTTAAGGACGCTTTGATAGGCAGATATAGATTTTATGCAGACTATGACAAGAGTCTTAGCTTGCAGGAAGCAATGAATGAGATCACCGACATTGCAGAGAACGCAAGGTATTCTTTGCCTGCATCAAAAGGCGCTGTCACCTGCTGTCTTATGGGGCGGTATTCTGCGCTTTTCATGAAAAACATATATGTTCTTGGTCTGACAACAGGAAGATTTCCTGTCATGCAGGACGAGTCGCCTGTTCTGAACGATAAGGAGAGAGAACAGCTTTTCGGCAACCGTGACCATTGTTCTGACGCTATCGAGCGCAGAAAGCTCACTGACCTTGTGAGAACTGTTCTCATGGCTGAGAGAGCAAACCTTGTTGTAAGTTGTAGTGTTTATGATACCGTAGAAATAAGAGCGCAAAGCCCGTCGGCAGTGTATACTGTTATTGCGGCTGAAAAGGGTGTTGATGTAAACAAAATAGAAGTGTATGATTATCTTTCTGACAGACGCAAGGTGAGCGTGCGTTCTGAGATATCATTAAACAGTGATTTTCTAAACAAGGCAGAAAAAATCGGGCTTCATGATGACGGTGCAAAGCAAAGCGAAAGCCTTACGGAGTATCTTGATAAGCAAAGAGAAAGCCGTATAGATATATTGCGTGAAATGTGCGAAAATAAACATTTTATCATTTCTGCCACAAGCCTTTCGACTATGCTTCAGTGTCCGCTGAGGTTTTTCTATGAGCGTATCGCCCATGTTGAAAAGCCGCAGGAGGTGGATATAGACCGCAGTGCATGGCTCAAAGGCAATGTCAAGGGAATGTATATACATGAGATAATGGAGAATTATGCCAAGAGTGTGCTTAAAGGCAAAAGTGCGGCTGAGGTGTCTGAAACTGTTGACAAGGCGATGCTTGATGAGATATTCGAGAGCGTTTCTAAAAACTATCTTCGTAACTATCCCCCTGTGGATATGGCTGTGGCACATAGTGAGAGAAATGAATATTACACCTGTGTCAAAGCTTATCTTGACGAACTGCACGGCGATATACATTCAGGCAAACGTGAGGTCGTTGAGGTCGAGTATCCATTTGTCGGCGATGTGAAAATAGGAGAGTATGAAGTCACCATAAGGGGTAGGATAGACCGCCTTGACAAGATAATAGACGGCACAAAGGTGTCATATCAGATAGTTGACTACAAGACGGAGGATATCAAAAAATTCAGGGAGAAGCTTCCAGAAGACCCACAGGATCATATTTATGCCCTTGCGCTTGAAAAAGGTCTTACGCCTGTGGGAGAAGTGTGCGAAAGTGATATCGTTTCCGCAGATTATGTTTTCATTCTTGAAAAAGGGAATTGCCATGTAGTTAACAATAAGAATAATTCTGGAATCGAAAACATGATAACAACAGCATTTGATAAAATATTAGAAGAGGGCTTTAAAAAGTGTATTGTGAATAAGAATGATAAAATTACTCCATGCACGTTTTGTCCTGCTTATGAAGAAGTTTGCTCAGGGGGTGCAACAGAATGAGTGAAGAACAGATAAGAAGCTATATAATAAACAAAGACAGTTATGATAAGAATATCCTTGTTGAAGCAGGCGCAGGTGCAGGCAAGACAAGGCTTATAATACAGCGTGTTATAGGTCAGATAGGCGCAGGTATACCTGTTGAAAAGATAGTGCTTATAACTTTCACCAACGCTGCTGCAAACGAGCTTTATGAGAGGATACAGGCAGGGCTTACGGAGAATATCGCAAAATGCAGCGGTGAGGAAAAGAAGCTGTATGAGAACGCTGTTATGAATTTACAGCGCATGAAGATAAGCACTATACACAGCTTTTGTTTGAGTATGCTGTCAGAACAGCCTTTTGAAGCTGACCTGCATTTGGGATTAAAACTTGCCGAGGACGGTGAAACAAAGCAGGCACAGGCTGACTTTTTCGAGAGATATTACCGCACAAATGGTGCGAACATGGAAGATTTCGGCTTTCTGAACAGCAATCAATATAAGCTCAGAGACAGCCGTGTGAAAAACTTTCTTATGGAAACATTTCTTGAGTGTGCTGAATACAGAGATGTTGAGTTTGTTAGGGATAAAAGCTATGACAGTGTGACATTTGACACCATAAATAAGCTTGCCTATAAAGAAATGTGTAACTATAGGGATAGTCTTGTGCGTGCATTCTATAATGGTGCTTTGGGTGGAAAATACGAAGATATAGCAGGTTTTCTTGTTGGTGATGTGACAAAGTTTTTTCCTGATAATATGAATGTCTACGACCCAAAGTATAATTATGTAAAAGTTTGCGCTAATCTTAAAGCTTGCAAAAAGTTCCTTGAGCCTTTTAATAAGACTAAAATTAAGAAAGATCATCCAAAGAGCAATGAGAACATGGCTATTTTCAGCCCAAGTGGGTTTGATAATGTAAAGAAAGAAAATGCACTGTATGCCCTCAACAAGACGGCAACGTATATAGAGCAGGCTGTAAAGGCTTATCAGGAGAGTGAAGACGGGGAGAGCTTTTCAAATGACGGACTTTTGTATCACACTCACGAGCTTCTTAAAAACAGCATTGAGGCAAGAGCGTTTTTCAAAGACAAGTATTCCTGCATTTATATAGATGAGTTTCAGGATACTGATGTTATGCAGACTGAGCTTCTGCTGTATCTTTGCGCTGACGACAGCAAGCTTACAGCAGGCGGTGATATATGGCAATGCCCGCTCCGTGACGGTGCGCTGTTTGCGGTGGGCGACCCTAAACAGTCTATCTACGGCTTCCGTGATGCTGATATCAGGCTTTATAACAAAATGAAAGCCAAATTCCAGAACAATAACGAGAAAAACTGCGAGTTTTTCTCACTTGATTACAACTTCCGCTCTGATGAGCAGCTTATAGCTTGGGTAAATGAAAAGTTTCAGCCGGAAATAAACGGCAAATATGGTATGACATACAGCGATATGATATCAAAGGCTGATAAGCCTGCGGCTGTTTCCGACGATGTTATCAGAGGGGCGTATTTTGTCAAAGATCCGGGTGCTGAAAGTGTGGCTAAGATAATTTCAGACCTAGTGAAGGTCGGAAAGATATTCGACAAGGGTGTGGAAAGACCTATAAGATACAGTGATTTTCTTCTGCTTCTTTGGAACACAACTCAAATGGAGTTTTATTCAATGGTCTTGACAGATCGTGGCATACCATACACAATGTGGGGCAAACGTCCTCAGAAAAACAGTCTGGTGCTGAAAAGATTTATTGCTCTTGCAGAGTTCGTTTTTGAAAGCTACAGCCCTACCGCAAAGGAAAAGGCTTATTCTATCCTTTGGAGATGTAGACCTGACAGCATCGATTTTGAAGACGCTGAAATTGACGTAGACGATTATGAACAAAACTGTGAAAGCAATGACGCCACGCTTGTTGCAGTAAAGGCATCTGCCGATACTGTCAATGAGCCTATAGCGAAGCTTTATAAGATACTTGATTTTCCTGAGCTTCTTTTCGATAATACCAGCAACAGAGAATATGAGCTTTCAAATCTTATCTATCTTATTGAAAAGTGGGAAAAGCAGGATTTTGCAGGAAGCGGCGAGCTTATGGACATGATGAAAAACGAGCTTTCTGTGCTGAAAGAAAAAGAGCTTATCCTTGACAGCAGTGAGCAGAACTGCGTAAGGCTCATGAATCTTCACAAGGCAAAGGGTCTTGAGGGAAATATCGTTATTATGGCGGAGGCTAAAAATCATAAATTCAGCGGTGGAAAGTACACCGACCTTGTGGCTAAAAGACAGGTCTATGTACCTTTGAAAACAAGCGATTATTCATATATGGACTATCTGACATTCTACCCTAATGAAAGGAAGCAGGCAGAGGATAAATATTTTGGCGAACAGCTCAGGCTTGAATATGTTGCGGCCACAAGAGCAAAGCAGGCTTTTATATTTGTGTATACTTTTGAACGGAAAAAACCTGTGATCGACAAACTTACAATGAGCAAAATAGGCAGAGAACTGCCGCAGATAAACAATGCCACAGCGCAAAGTGCTGTGCAGGCGGCGCAGATAAACGTCAAGGATATATTCGACGAGGTGAACAACAGCCGAAATGCTTTTGATGAAAGCGTTAAAAAGCTCAGTGAGAAACATGTTAGCAAAATCACTCCTAGCCACCTTGAGGACGGCAAAAAAGTCACTATACCAAGTGGAGTGGAGAAACTGTCTTACAAACGTCCAAAGGGCATAGATATCGGTCATATGGTACATCGTGCCTTTGAGCTTGCGGTGAATATGAGTGGAAAGCTGTTTCCGTATAACGAAACGCCACAGCAGAAGGAGCTTATTCAGAAGATTGTCAGCAGAGCGTATCTCGACTTTGAGGACGAGTGCAGTTCGCAGGATTCTGAGAGCTTTTATAAGGACTATATCAACTATCAGCTTCACAGTTTTTTGAAAGACAAGGATATCGAAAAATTGCTCAAAACTGCGCAGGCAGTGTATACAGAGCTTCCATTCTACAGTATGGACGGCAATGAATACAGCAACGGAGTTATGGATCTTGTGCTTAAAATGTCAGACAAAAGCTTTATCATAATCGACTATAAGACCAACATACAGGAAGAAGCCGACAGAAAGCTTTTTGAGGAGAGAATTTTAAAGACATATCGTTCACAGCTTGATTTCTACGAAAAGATACTCAGAAAAATGCTCTCGCTCAGTGAGGAAACTGAGGTGGAGTGCCATATTTACTTTATGAATGACGATAAATATATGAAAAACTAGAGCAAAGTCGTTAGAAATATGAATGAGTTAATATTGTGAATAATATTGTAATTTGTATCGTTCGGTTGACAATGTGATTGAGGTGTGGTATAATAAATCAGTTAATAATGTCGAAAAAAGTAAAAAAAGCAACAATAAGTCTACACTAAGCGTAAGGAGAACGTGAATATGGACGTGTACAAATTATGGACCTGCGATGATAACAGCGAAAGCCAACTGAGTTCTACCTCCTCGGAGATAGAAAAGGAAATTGACGTTCTCAGGAAAACTTTTGATTTTGTCAGGCTTCTGAAAGCGGACGGTCCTCATGGAGTGAGCGGCTGCGTTGAAAATCCATGTCAGTGTTTTTCTTTTTGGAAAGTGGACGAGCCTTGTGAAAACTGTATATCCTTAAAAACTTTTATTGATAAAAAGCCGAGAACTAAGCTTGAATTTATGGGAACTGACATTTATCAGGTCTTTTCAAAGTATGTTCAGGTTGACGGAGAGCCGTATGTTATGGAGCTTATCAAAAAGCTTGATGAGGACTCTCTGCTGGGTGTTCAGGACAGAGAAAAGATAATGAATAAGCTGTCAAAATATCATAAGGCAATGTATACTGATGCATTGACAGGTGCGAGCAACAGGAGATATTTTGAAGATAAGCTTAAAAAGTCCCATGTGCCTGCGGGCGTTGCGATGATAGATCTTGACGACTTCAAGGTTTATAATGATACATGCGGTCATGACGCAGGAGATATGGTGCTTGTGACAGTGGTTGATGCTATAAGGCGCTGTATTAGAAAATCTGATGTGCTTGTGCGTTATGGTGGCGACGAGTTTTTGCTTGTCATGCCTGGTATTCAGGAGGACGATTTTGCCCATAAGCTCAGGACGATAAAACGAAATATCCATGCGGCAACTGTGCCAGGGTATTCAAATATACGTCTGTCAGCAAGCGTCGGCGGCGTTTTCTCTGATGGCAATAGCCTTGACGAAGCTGTCAGCAAGGCTGATAAGCTTATGTATCAGGCAAAGACAAAGAAAGATACAGTTGTCACAGATGGTCACGAAAGTGTTGTCGGTGAGCCTCAAAAGCAGGAGATACTTATTGTTGACGATTCAAATATAAACAGAGAGATACTCTCTGAAATGCTTGGCAATGAATATATCATACATGAGGCGGCAAGCGGCGAGGAGTGTATTGACCTGCTTAGTCAGTATGGCACTGGAATTTCACTTGTGCTTTTAGATATAATCATGCCTGAAATGGACGGATTTGAAGTCCTTGACTATATGGCGGAACATCATTGGATAGATGATATCCCTGTTATAATGATATCAAGCGAGGATTCTGCGTCCTCTATAAGAAAAGCATATGAGTTTGGCGTTTCTGATTATATCAGCAGACCATTTGATTCACGCGTTGTGTATCAGCGTGTTTTCAATACCATTAAGCTTTATGCAAAACAGCGCAGACTTATTTCCCTTGTCAGCGACCAGATGTACGAAAAAGATAAAAACAACCGTATGATGATAAGCATACTCAGCCAGATAGTAGAGTTCAGAAACGGCGAGAGTGGAAGTCATGTGGTGAACATAAAGCGCATAACGGAGCTGCTTTTGGATAGGCTTCCCATGCGCACAAACAAGTATACTGTCAGCGGCACTGAGCAGCTTCTCATACCAATGGCTGCGGCACTCCATGATATCGGCAAGATAGGTATTGACGATAAGATACTCAATAAGCCCGGCAGGCTAACCAAAGAGGAGTTTGAGATAATGAAAACTCACTCCGCTATCGGAGCGAATATGCTTGAAAGTCTTGAGCAGTTCCGTGACGAGCCACTCTTGAAGATAGCCCATGACATATGCAGGTGGCACCATGAGCGTTATGACGGCAGGGGCTATCCTGACGGACTAAAAGGCGACGAGATACCGATATCGGCTCAGATAGTTTCTGTCGCCGACGTTTATGACGCACTTGTTAGCGAGCGAGTTTACAAAAAGGCGTATTCTCATGAAAAGGCTATGGCATTGATACTTAACGGAGAGTGCGGCACATTCAACCCTGTGCTTGTCGAATGTCTTAAAGATATTCAGAACGAGCTTGCAAGGGGCGTAGAATAAGAGATGATATGATTTGTAAGGAGTGTCCTGATGACTACTAGAGAATTTTATGAAAGCATTGGCGCAAGTTATGACAGCGTTCTGGTACGTTTCGGCAGTGAGAAAATGATAACAAAGTTTGCAAAAAGATTTGCTGATGATACAACTTTTCAGGATATGTGCAAGGCTTTAGAGGAGAAAAACGCCAAGGAAGCTTTCCGTATGGCTCACACCCTCAAAGGCATTTGCAGCAATCTTGGCTTTGACGAACTTTACAAGGCGAGCTATGACCTTACAGAGGATCTTAGGGACGGTGAGCTGTCAGGCTATGAGCAGGATTATGAAAAGGTCTGCGAAAAATATAAGATAGTTTATGATAATGTGACAAAAATAGATAGCTGAGTTTTGACTGATAGTCTGTCAGACTGTCGGTTTTATGGTGAGGAGAAGCTTCCAACCCATGAGCTTAGAATGATGTCTGCGTTTAATGCGAAGATAGCAAACTTCAATCGCAAAACTATCAAGGGCAGACAGCGTTTCAGAATGAAATATTTAATTCACCACAGAAAATAGCAAAACACCCGTATCATGTGCGATACGGGTGTTTTTTTATCAGAAGCCTTGTTCTTTAAGCTCTTTTACTATATCTACAAAAAATTCTCTCACGTCAAAATCCTTGATGTTCTCCCTGAAAAGGTCGATAACATCGCCATGAGAAATGCCACGCTTGCCCTTGTGTTCTATCATCTTGGAGTTTTCACCATAAAGTCCCGACTCAACTGTTACTAGCCCGTCATTGCCCTTGCCGTAAGGCTTGTTGAGCAGATAGCCGATATTTAACGGAAAGCCTGCGGAACGTATGCTGTTCATTTTGCTCATCACGGAGCGGTAGGAAACCAACTGGCTGTCAGGAGTGCTTGTGTTAAGTTCAGAGCAGTTTTTGTAAGTCAGGTCATAAACGCCATCTAAAAAGCTTGGGTCTTTGTCACCCAGAGCAGTGAAAAGCTTGTTGTATTTTCTATCAACAAAGCCCTGTATGCTCTCAGGTATCTTCCCAAGAAGCATATCAACGAATTTACAGCCATAGTGTGGCGTGTTTATGGTGGTAAGAGTTGCCACATATTTGTCCATGCCGAGGTGAGAGATAGCGTATCTCGAGTCAAGCCCACCCTTTGAGTGTGCGATTATGTTGACCTTTTCTGCACCAGTTTCTGCAATGACTTCTTTTATCCTTTCAGCTACCTCAGTGGCACTGACGGATACTTTGTTGGCGGACTGTTGCTTGCCGTAATAGACCTCTGCGCCATTTCTAATAAGTTCATTAGGTACCCTGCCCCAATAGTTTATTACCTGCCAATCACGGAAGAATATGCCATGCACCATAAGTATAGGATACTTTGTCTTGCATATCTCGTTCTCTTTTCGTGCAGCGTCAAGGTCAAGCTTTGCCTGCTCGAAGTAGTATTCACTTCTCGCTGCCTTGTAGAATTTTCTGAACACGATGCAGTTCACAAGTGGTATGTACCAGGTGAATAACAGAATAACATACCACAGTATTTTCACCTGACGTGCCGAAGCCGCTATCCGCACAATGCCACTCAGACACAAAAGCGTTGTTGTAGCATAAGCGCAAAGTGCATTTGCAAGAAGCCGCCAACCGTTCAGCTTTGTAAAGCAAAGCGCTATCACTATTATAAGCTGTATAACGCTTTGCAAAACACCGCAGCCAAGTACAAACGCTCCGGAATCAAGCCGTCGGATTTTTCCATGAGAACCTTTGCGTCCATGTGATTTGAACATGAAAACCAAGGTGTATAGTGCCAAAAGTATGATGATAAGTGTTTTGAGCAGAGAATTTATGTCAATAAGTTTCCATAGCGCAGGTGCGTTTGCAAGCAGAAGCACCGGTATAGAAAGAAAAGTTCCCCTAATTTTTTTCATTTTTTACCCCTTAAAGATTATTTTTCAGCTTTACGTGTCTAATATCGTTTCCCACAAACATAATAGGCATGAAACAGCCTGTGAGCCTCGAAACTATACGTTCATTATATTTTGCATTGTATTCGTCATTGGTGAGATTGGTAGAGATTATCGTTGGCCTGCCAAGGTTGATACGCTCGTTGATTATTTCATAGATCACGGAATCTGTAAAGCTCGTTTGAAATTCTGAGCCGAGGTCGTCAAGGATAACAAGGTCGGCATTCTCTATGATGTCAAGTGTCTGACCTGTAGCTCTGCCGAAATGCTCGTCCTCTATCTGTCTGAGAAGCTTCAGCAGAGAGGCGAAAATGACGCTGTAGCCCTTTTGTATAAGTTCATTTGCAATGCAGGCTGAAAGAAAAGTCTTGCCAAGACCTGTTTTGCCAATGAAAAACAGTGATGGAGAGTTTTCATGAAATTTGTCAGCATATGCACGGCAGTTTGAATACACCGTTCTCATTTTCTCTCTCGGTGACATTCCGTTACCGTCGCTTTCAGGATAAAATTCTATTCTGAACTCAGAGAAATCGTGGAGCTGGATACTGCAATTCTCGTTAAGCTCCTCAGTGGTGTATTTTTTCAGCAAGTCGGTGAAGCACTGACACTTCACTCCGTCACGATAGCCATAATCACAGCATTTAGGACAGTAATAGTGATAATCAAGGTAGTCTTCAGGATAACCTCCCATTTTAAGCAGCCCTTTAATGGCACGTTTAGTATTGGCATTGTTTTGACGCATTTTTTGTATATATTCTCTTCCATGAGCATTTTTGCCTACTATGCCCTTCATGAGTTCACAGTTATTTGCTTTTAGTGATCTTGTAAGAACCTCTATTTCAGGAAGTCGCTGTGCTATCTCCTGAGCGTGAACCTCATGCTCGTTCATGACAGCTTCACGCCGTCTTTTAAGTTCATTTTCAGCCTTGTCATATGCGCTTATTGAATATTTCATTTTCTACTCCTTATCATAGCTTTCCTGATTTTTCTAGATCGAAATTCATTGCGAATTTTTCAAAATCATCAAGATCATAGGAAGTTTGCCTATTAGTATTCTTATTTTTCTTGGAGGTGTGGTACTTTTCGTCCTCGTGTGTGACCTGTTCAGGGGTAGTGATGCTCTTGCCGGCCCAGTTTGACAGTATAGTGTCTATATATTTGTAATTCAGTTTGTTGGTATTGTCAACGCACTTGTTATAGGCTATCTCCAGCATTTCAACAGTGAAGCCCATTGTTCGCCACTTTTCTATAAACTCTAGCTGCTGCTTTGACGGCTTTGCTGTCTGTCCGAAAATTTTCAGTACCTTGAATTCATACTTTTTTATGTTGGAAAGCCTAATTATTTCTTGTTCAATTTGTTGATAAGTACAGATGTCTTGTTCAAACCACCCACGCATTACTGTCACAAGGTAAGACACGTTGTGCTTTTCAAGTGACACACAGTATTCTGCGGCTAAGAGAATAGATGCAGCATCAAATCGGTAATATTCATAAAGAGCAAGAAGTTCCCCTTGCTCAGTTCCATTGATAGTGCGTTGTAAAACGGTTTGTATCTCGTCAAAGAGATGTGCAAGGTTAGGGTCCTTCTGCTGTTTTTCCAATATCTCGGAATTTTTGTATCTTATGCACAGCTTGTTTGAAACGCTCTGACGTTTCGGGGCAACTGCCTCAACTTTTGAAACAGGCTCGGCCTTTGTTTCAGGCTCTGAAACAGGTGTAGAAACGGCTTTGACCTGTGCAGGCTTTGCCATATCACTGTGTTCTGTGGTGATGACTCCTAGCGATACCCAGTGTGTCACAGCGTCAATGACAGTGTTCTCAGGAAGTCCTGACTTTTCCGCAAGCTTTGCACTGTCGCATTCACGTTCCGTTGAACAGAGTATGCAGAGAAGTACCTTTACAAAGTCGCCATCACTTAATTTTATGTATTTATCGACCACTTTAGACGGCACTGAAAAACTGCTTCCCCAGCGGTCGCAATCAAAAGTATATTTCATTATGTATCCTCACAAATATGATTAAAATTATCCAAAATAATTATATCACATAATTTGGACTTTTGCAACAAAATTTGTGCATTTGACTTTTGGTAAATAAAATGCTATAATAGGCTAATACCAAAGAAACGGAGAGATAAAAATGATAAGAAAATTTGTGCCTGAGGACAGGGAAGATTACATCAGATTTTCCACTGAGTTCTATAATTCTTCTGCAGTGGACAAGCCTGTTCCAAAAGAGCATTTTGAGCAGGGCTTCGATGAAATGATGAGGTCTGACGTGTATGTGCAGGGTTATATGCTCGTTTGTGACGGTAATAATGTTGGCTACTGTGTTACAATGAAAACATATTCAGTTGAAGCAGGCGGTATTACTATATGGATAGACGAGCTTTTTGTGCTGGAGGAATACCGTTCAAAAGGTCTAGGCAGGGAGCTTTTTAAGTATATCGAGGAAAATGGCGATAAAAAGCTCCGCCGTATCCGACTTGAAGTCGAGCTTGAAAACGGCAGAGCTATATCGCTTTATAAGAAAATGGGCTTTGAGCCTGCGCCTTACGACGGAATGTGGAAAACTATTTTATAGTCCTCTCGTGAATTTCCCTTGAAATGCTGTCGCAGACCTTATTAAGGGCGGCGTGGTCCATTGCGGCGATATAATACTTTTCTATCTCGTCATGGACTTTCTTGGCTTTCTTGATGCCTGAATACACTTCCTCTGCAAGGTCGGAGGCGGTGACTTTATCTAATCTCAGTCTTGTTTTCAGGGCTGAGATCTTTTTCTTGTCATAAAATCTGCCCATGTTGATAGCTTTTTCAAAGCCGTCAAGCTTGCTTATAGGGGAATTTATCACAAATGCGATGCCAGCCTCCGGGATTAGCAAATGCTCATAAAGGGTGTTGCCAAATATGATAGCAGGGCAGAGAATAACATCATAACCTCGCTTTACAGCCTGCTGTGCCATGAGGGTGACGAACTTGTGGGAAGCGGCATAATAATCATCGTTCATGGCGAACACGTCAAGGTAGCTGTCAAGAGTGGCAAGCTGCGTCATACAGCCGTATTCCGTCAAAGCGGTCAACTGTCTAAGATCAGTTTTGCCGCTACCAGAGCCTTTTTTGTTTAGAAGACGTTTTGCTGATCGTTCTGTGAAGCTTTTCAGTTTTTCCTCCAGCAGACATCCTTCACCGCAATTGTAGGTATCGAAGCAAACATTAGACAGGGCAGTGGTAAACCTTTTGCTTCTTGCCAAAAGCGACTTGTTTTTGTCTGTGACCTCGATTATTTCAGATTTGAAGGCCTTCAGCTTTTCTTCGTCCCAATACTCTCCTAAGTTGATTATTTTCTGACAAACTCCCGGATATGAACATTCCATAACATGTGGCGCAGTGCCGTCGCAGATTATGGCCTTTGATGTATGCAGAACGATTGCATCAAGGGAAGCAGGGTCAGAGGAGCAATAAAACCTAGTGACGTCCTCTGTCGGTTCAAACTCAGCGGCTATCTTTTTCATAAGTGAAGATTTTCCCGTGCCTGCACCTCCTTTGAGTATGAATGTGAAATACTCCTTATCAGCCATTATCTTGCCAAATTCCGTGGAAAACCCATTCTGCGTCATTGCGCCCAAAAAATACTTTTCTGACATAAATTACCCTCCATATCTCAAACGCATTAGATCAGTGTGACTGCGTTTGCATTTTCATTTTTATAATATGTCAGAAAAAGCATGATTGTTCAAAAAAATTAGGTGGACAAAAAAGCTTGATAAAAGTAAAAAAAACTTTCATTGCATGACGTTGCAACTTGATATTGTAATAACGACTTTATCTTTCCTGCCGACAGTTGGGTACAAAACACCGTCCGCTTTATGCAGTGCCTTTTTTACTATTGCAGAACTTTTCATTATGTTCCGCCTTTCTTATCTATCTTACTTCTGCGGTATCATACAGCTAGTTATGACTAACTCGTAAACTTTTTTGATAGCACAACAAGGTGGAAATGTCAATAGAATTGGGGCGATGGAAGGCGGTAAGGACAGAAAAATACCGATACAGAGGGGGCTGTATCGGTGGAATATATGGGTAAAGCTTAGTCTGAAAATTCAAGAGATCTTGTACATATCATTTTTGTAGAACATTATTGAATCGTTTTTTTCAGAGCGCCTTAGAACGGTAAGGACATTATAAACATCTGGAAATGGCGAAACCATACCCATACACGCCATACCAAAATTCAATCCATTAAATACTCTAAATTCGGCAGGACTAATTAAAAATAATATAAAAGGAACCACCCCAAGAACAAAAGGCAGCAGACACATCAATATAAACCTATCTCGTTTTAATGGATATGATGCTAATGCCACAAATGTTGTCTTTCCTTTAATTCTTCCTATTGTTACATCTGCGTCCTTAGGATAAACGATTCCGTGTAACCACTCGTGAATTATCAACAATAAAAAGCCTAAAGCAAATCCCACCAGAATAAATATTGGAGAGATCACGACCACCTTGCACACAATGGTTTTACCAAGCATAGCGGCAAAAAGTAAAACACATAGAATTACAGCTATCGGCAACGCTTTTTTCATCAGTTCATCGACGCTCTTAGGCGTTTCTATCTTTATTGCATTATCGGGTAAGTTTCCTGTTTGATATTTATTTATATCTTTTATTGACCACACAATTTTTATCATATTACATACCTTTGTTTATCTAATCTCGATTTATCGTCTAATTATATCGTATTGTTCATTATACCACACCATATGCCCCAAAGTCAAGCAAACTATTCGATCCGCTATAGTCTGAAACTATATCTATCCCACAGAAATAAATATTTTACTATCGCCCTTTTTCGTGCTATACTAAATACCAGCAAACCAATAGGAAATAAACTATAATAAAATGAAAGAGGTAACAAAAATGAGCAATAATATCAAAGCACCATGCCGCTATGATTTTGTGGGCAGCTTTCTCAGACCTGACTATCTGAAAAAGGCAAGAGCAGATTTTGAAAAGGGCGCTATCACAGTCCAGCAGCTTAAAGAGGTAGAGGATAAGGCTATCCTTGACCTCGTTGCAAAGCAGAAAAAGGCTGGTTATCATATAATCACTGACGGAGAGTTTCGCAGAGCAACATGGCATCTTGACTTTATGTGGGGCTTCAATGGCGTTGGTCACAGCAAGACACAGACAGGTCTGCCATTCCATGGCGAGTCCGCAATGATAGACGATACATATCTCACAGGCAAGGTATCAGTTGGCGACCACCCATTTGTTGAGCATTTTAAATTTGTTAAGGCTCTCGAGGACGAGAACACAGTCGCAAAGCAGACTATCCCTGCACCTGCACAGTTTCTTGAGCAGATGATAATGCCTTTCGCACTGGAGAACACAAAGAAGTATTATAACGATACAGAAGAGCTTGTTCAGGATATCGCAAAGGGCTACAGAAAAGTCATCGCTGATCTTTACGCAGCAGGTTGCCGCAACATTCAGTTTGACGATTGCTCATGGGGCATGATAGTTGACCCTAATGCAAAGGCTATTTTTGGAGTTGACGATGCAGGACTTGAAGATATAAAAAGACTTCTGTTGAGAATAAACAACCTTGCTATCGAGGGCAAGCCTGAGGATCTTGTTATCACAACTCACGTTTGTCGTGGCAACTTCCACTCAACATATGCAAGCAGCGGTGCATATGACAGTGTAGCTGAAACGCTTTTTGCAGGCGAGAACGTAAGCGCATATTATCTTGAATTTGACGATGAGCGTTCAGGTGGTTTCGAGCCTTTGAAAGCAGTAAGCGGCGACAAGAAGGTAGTTCTCGGAATTATCACATCAAAGAAGCCTGAGCTTGAGGACAAGCAGGTTGTTATCGACCGTATCCATGAGGCTGCAAAGTACATCTCACTTGACAGACTTTGCCTTAGCCCACAGTGCGGCTTCGCTTCCTGTGAGATAGGCAACAAGCTCATAGAGGAGGAGCAGTGGGCAAAGCTTGCTCTTGTTAAGGAGATCGCAGAGGAAGTTTGGGGATAACAAACAGATTTAACATATATCCCGAGGGATACCCAATATTCTTGATAAAAAATGACTCACGTCAAAACATATCCAACTTCTTAACAGATCATACGAGTGCAGAGAAAAGGACAAATAAAAACAGGTAGATAACTCAATTGAGGTATCTACCTGTTCTGTTCATAGTTCATTATATAGGTCATTCATATTAGTTCTTTGAAAATGTCTAATGAGTATATATCAAATTGATGTGAGTCATTTTTTAGCTTAATTATGTTGCCACACGCACATATTTTTTTATAGCCTATGTACCCAATCAATAGCTGCCTCTGCCCAATGAGCCGCCACCGGCTGATAGTGACCTTCCCATGTGGCAGTGGTTTCGTCGCACAATGCAAGTCCATGTCCACCGTATTCATAAATGTGGCTCTCGAATGGAATGTGATACTTTGAAAGACTGCACATATACCAAAGTGTGTTCTCAACCCTTACACAGCCATCATCAGCACAGTGCCAGATAAATGTAGGAGGAGTGTTCTCCGATACTCTCTTCTCCATTGAAACAAGCTCTCTAAGCTCCGATGATTTTTCCTCGCCAATAATATTGAGTATTGAGCCTTCATGAGTGTATTCAGGGTCGGATGTGATAACAGGATAGCCCAAGATAGAGCCGTTTACCTTGATGTCCTCAGGATCGCAGCCAAGAGGCTTTGTGAGCAGTTCGCTGTTCCAGAAGTTTGCCATTGTTGCCGCAAGGTGCCCGCCTGCTGAAAAACCGCATACTATTATCTTGTCAGGGTCAATGTCAAATTTCTCCGCATTATCTCTAACATACTTGACAGCCGCCGCACATTCCAAAGCGTCAGTAGGAAATTTTTTCTTGACGCATGAGTATCTTAGCACAAATGCGCATATGCCTGCACCCAAAAATCTGAATGCAACAGGTTCAGCTTCACGCTCAGAACACCAATCATATCCTCCGCCCGGGCAGATTATAATTGCCTTGTGCTTCTTTCTGCCTATTTCCTCAGTGAGTGTGTTGTAATAGCAATCAAGTACAGGTGCGCAGCCTTCGCTTGAAACGCCAGCCTTTTCATAATCTACTTTTATTTCTACTGTTTCTTTAAGCATTTTATTTCCTCCGAAAAATTTATTCTGTAGCCGCCTGCTGGTCTGTCTGAGAGGACGAGTCAGCAGGTGCTGCATTTTCTGTCATATTCACGCAGACGATATAGCCGTCAACGTTGTTGCCTGAGATAGTGTTAGGACGCTCATTGTTGCTGTCGTCAAGTGGTACAGGCACGTTCGTGGTGCTGCCCTTGTCTGCGGCAACGTAGTAAACTGAATACTCAGTGTCATCAAAAGCCGTGAATGTGAGCGGTTTTTCAAATGTATAGTCCTTGACAAAATCTATGTATTCTTCAAGGCAAAGCTTGTTTGCTGTCATTATCTCAGCGTGTGGTATACCTACATATCTGAAATGATAAGCCATAGGGCTTACACCTGTGATGTCAGCTTTGTCCTCTTGGTATCTGAGGATAAGTCCGTATTTCCAGCAGTTTTCAGATATCCAACTATAATCTCCTTCGCCTGTGAACTCAGGATATGCGCCTGTGCTTGCATCATAAAGATGCAGGTCAAAGGCAAGTCCAGTGTCATGCTCGTAGCAGGCAGAGCTGCTGTCTTCATCGTCTTCCGCAGGCATAGCTGTGTTTATCATAAGTGTTGATATCTTCTTGTCAGCATAAAAATCATTGCCCATTTTGCTAAAGGCTTCAAAGGTCTCTTTTTTAGCCGTCAGTTGAGTGCTGCTGGTGGACATTATTTGACTTCCGTTCTTGTCAAACAAATAGGAATAAACTGTGTCTGTGTTATTCACTGTACCGGTGAATGAGTGGTCGCCATTAACGAGAATAAGATCTCCATTTACCATATCGGTTTTGCTTTTTGCGGTAACATACATATAATTGCCCGTAAGCTTTTTTACAGCTTTTTTACTGCTGCTGTCAGCCTTGACCGCAGAGGAGTTTGACGAGTTGTCGGAAATTTTCTTAGGGCTGTCAGCTTTTGAACTGCACGATGTAGATATTCCCAGAATGATCAAAAGCAGTATGGCAAGAGCCGCTGCAATATTCTTGTATTTATAACGTTTTACTTTTGGCACTTAACATCACCTTCCTGTATAACATACACCTAAATTATAACACATTTTTCGTAATAAGTGAACCATATGCCACTGTAGTGTCGGCACTTTTGTTATATCAGACAAATGTTTTGCGGGCGTTTTATGCAACAAGCACAAACAAAATAAGGGCTGTACCGCAAAACAGTACAGCCCTTAGCAATAAATATTCTGTTAGTTTCTTACATAGTCAACAACAGACTTTATGAACGCACGTCCCTCAGATGACTTGGAAAGCTTATCAAAATCGCATGAGCAAACTACCACCTTGCCGCCGTCCTTTTCATACTCGTAGAGGAGTGAAAGATCGTGGTTGCGGTCAAAGTTGTCGATAGTTCTCACGATAACATTTTTCTCGCCCTTAAAGTCGTCAAGAATAACCGAGCGTGAGTTCTGAACTATCTCCCACCACTGTGGCGTTGAGTATTTTTCCCCTGCAAAGCCTGCAAGAGCAGGGTGTTCGGTGTCGATAAGAAGTCCCATTGTGCCAACAGGGTCAGGTTTTTTCATCATCTGTGAGATGATACAGAACATATGATAGCACCAGAAGTCCTGACAGTAGAAGCCCTCAATAGAATTTTCAAGCCTTGAAAGGTCAGGGACGATAAGCACTGTCTTGCCATGTTTCAGCAGACTTTCAGCTTCCTCGTTTACCTCGTTAAAAATGTATGCGCCGCTTATATCTGTCTTTTCAACTGTCGGTATCACCCAAAGGTCATAATGATTGTGAATGTCAGTACCCTCAATTTCAAGTGAAAGCACAGCCTTTGTGTTCTTTGTTACCTGTGGGAGAGTAAACTCTACATCGCAAATGTCAGTGTAGTTGCCTTCTGCAACAAAATTCTTTTCGACCTTGCCAATGACATCACCGTTTTCAAGAGTGAGAGTGCAAATAAGTTTGCCGTCTTTAAGGTCAGGTCTGTAATTGCAAAGCTCTGTGTGCGCCTTGAAACTGCTGCCAGCTTCGAGAACATAGCTGTCAAAACGTGCCATTACAACAGCATCATTGCAGAACTCTCTCCACTCGCTGTCTGTGATAAGTCCCTTGCTGTCCATGAATGCGTCAAGTACACCCACAAGGGCAGTACCCTGACCGCTGAAATCCTGAATATCGAGTATCTGGAAACCGCCAAGAAGTCTTGAGCGGAAAACAGCCTCCATTTCTTCCTTATAGCACTGCACAGCAAGCTTGCCTGAGCATTTGAAATAATCCTCAGCCAGCGGCAAAAGACCCTTTTCATCAAGTCTTTCTCTGAATACCTCAAAGTTTCTGGCTTTAAGGGAGCCTGTGTATTTCTCTATCTCCTTGAAGTTCGGATAAGTTTCATACTGACCTATTTCGTGAGTAACGATAGGCACTTCAGGGATAAAATCTGCGTCAGCTTCGCTTGCCTTGACAGTTTTCATGGTCGTGCCGTATTGTATCTGAACAGTGCCGTCCTCTGAAATTTCCGTGGAGCTTGCCTGCTTCTTAGGTCTTATAATGCTGTCATAATCGTGATTTGCCGCAGGCTTGTCAGTCTGAATATGACCAAGTGGAGCGTCACACATAGCGTATGAGCCTCTTATAAGCCTGTCGTTTGCAAGTCTTACGCCAACAAAGAAATCGTCATTTTCTATAACGTTAGGAAACCACTGGAAATTGTTTGAACCTTGTGTGTAAAGGTGTCTGTTGTCAAATTTCTTGTAGCCCCCTATGATATCGTTAAGTATCTTCTTTGAGCCCCAAAGCTCGTTGCCCATTGACATCATGCAGTAGGAAGGGTGATTGCCGAAGAATCTCAGCATATTGAAGCCCTCTTCAACGAGGAAATCCTGCTCCTCCTGATTGTGGTTTTCCTCGCCCTCTTCTGTGATAGTTCCCCAGAAAGGAAGCTGTGGCTCCATATAAATTCCAAGCATATCCGCAGCGACAAACGCAGCCTCAGGGGGACAGCAGGTGTGATAACGGTAGTGGTTCATTCCGTATGACTTTGATATCTTCATTACCCTCAGCCATTCCTCAAGGTCGGTAGGTGCAAAAGCGGTCTTAGGGAATATCATGCCGTCATGCTTTCCTCTGAGAAAGGTTTTTTCTCCGTTTATGGTGAACTTTCCACCCTCAGTCCTGAACTCACGCATACCGATGATATGCTCGCTCACGTCGCCGTCGATATCTATTTTCAGCTTGTAGAGGTTAGGCTCATGCTCACTCCAAAGCAGGCAATCGTCACCCATTTTGTATAAAGCGTCAAGCTTGCCGTTTGTGTATTCAAAGCTCTGCACCTCAGGAGTGTGGCTTCTTTCGCTGTTGAAGCTCTCAGCACTTATGACAGCTTTTCTGCTTTTCCCGCCTGTTATGTCAGCAGTCACCCTTACTGTCTTGCTGTGGATATCGCACCAAAGCATAACATTTTCAGCGTGGGCGTTTTTGTAGCCTATAAGCTCAATGCGTCCTGTGATACCGTTCCAGTTGGTCTGAGTGTCAGGTGAAGTCAGGTGACCGCCCTTGGTCTTGTAGCCAACATTTGAAACGCAGATAGTCATTTCATGCACGCCAGTACCGATATACTCGTTCAGGTCATAGATGTGCGGAGTGCAAAGGCTCTCCTGCCTGCCTATCTTTTTGCCGTCTATATAAAGTTCAGTTATTCTTGTTCTTTCAAGATAAAGTTTAAGATTTTCACATTGCAGAGCAGAGAAGTCAACGTTTTTTCTGAACCATGCAAAGCCCTCAAATTTATATGTGTCTGTAAGAAAGCCTGTTTCTCTCTCAGTATTGTATTCGCCTTTTTTAGCGTTGGAAGTGGTGTTTGGAAGGTTTATTGTATCATCAAAAACAAGGTCAGTACCCTTACATTCCTTGTCAAGACACAGCAGCCATTCGCCGCTGAGGTCAAGCTTGTTTATCATTAAGCAACGATCCTTTCAAGTTCAAATTTTCAATATTATCATTATAGCATATGCCCTTACCCTTTTCAACAGTAATCCTTTGATTTAACCAAAATGCTATAAAATTTTGTTGTTTTTAACAATAAAATATGATACAATAAGATTAAAAGAAATCTGCCGACGAGGGGAGCTGTTAAAATGATCGAAAATACAGACAGAAAGCTGTTGTGGCTGTGGCTCAATGTTGCGTTCGGACCTGCGGACAAGCGTTTGTGGGACGTTATGTCATATTATGACAGCGTCGAAGAAATGTGCGATGATCTATTGTCACTGCGTTGTGGATATGTTACTCAGCAGGAGGCTGAAAAGATAGCCTGCTGTACGTTCTTTCAGGCGAAACAGGTGGCTGAATACTGCGAGAAAAAGGGTATATATATCCTCACCCCTGACGATCCTCTTTATCCTGAACGGTTGAAACATATAGAATGTCCACCTGCTGTGCTTTTCTGCCGTGGTGATGTAAGCTGTCTGTCTATTGAAAAGAGCGTTGCCATTATTGGCACTAGAGAACCAAGCGATTATTCTGTAGCCGTGGCGGAGGAGTTTTCAAGTTTTCTTGCAGAACGTGGGGTAAATATCATAAGCGGATTTGCTATGGGTATCGACACTGCCGCACACCGCAGTGCGATGCGTGCAGGTGGAAGCACTGTAGCTGTTATGGGCTGTGGGCTAGAATATGATTATCCTCGTGGCAGGACGGGATTCAAGCGTGAGATAGCAACACATGGGGTAGCCATATCAGAATTTTTCCCGCAGGCAAGACCTGTTCCTGAGAATTTTCGTATAAGAAACCGCATAGTTTCGGCACTTTCACATTGCGTTCTTGTGGTTGAAGCAGGAATACGCAGCGGCACGCTGAATACTGTAAATCATGCTTTATCCCAGAATAAAGACGTTTTTGTTATACCGCCTCATGACATTTTCAGCGAGAAATACGCAGGACAGTGTGCGCTTCTCCGTGACGGAGCGGTAGAAGTTTATTCTCCAAAAGATATCCTCTATTTTCTCAATAAAGCCAAAATGTAGAACTACACTTAGTTAGTGTTTAATATCATACCTGTACCAAATCAACGATATCTACGTTATTTGTAGGGGAGCGGCTAAATTTCTGTTTCGCAGAAATGCGGCGTGCCGATCATTCGTTTTTTACACTCTAAATGAAAAAGGCTGCGACTTTTTGCCGCAGCCTTTTGTGATATCTGAAATTACTTTGAAAGTGGGCTTTCTCTGTAGATGATGTCCTCTCTCTTTGGTCCGTTTGAAACCATTGTGATAGGGAAGCCGATATGCTTTTCAACGAAGTCGATATACTTCTTGCAGTTTTCAGGAAGATCTTCATACTTCTTGATGCCCCTGATGTCTGACTTCCAGCCGTCGAGAACTTCGATAACAGGCTTTGCCTTTTCAAGCTTTCTTGTTGTAGGGAAGTCTGTTGTTACCTCGCCGTCTATCTCATAGCCTACGCATACAGGTATCTTGTCAAGATAGCCAAGAACGTCAACTACTGTGAAAGCAACGTCTGTTGTGCCCTGGATACGGCAGCCATACTTAGTTGCAACGCAGTCGAACCAACCCATTCTTCTAGGTCTGCCTGTTGTTGCACCGAACTCTCCACCATCGCCGCCTCTTCTTCTCAGCTCGTCAGCCTCGTCGCCGAATATCTCAGAAACGAATGCGCCTGCGCCTACTGCGGAAGAATAAGCCTTAACAACAGTTACGATAGTCTTTATCTCATAAGGAGGTATACCTGCACCGATAGCACCGTATGCTGCCAGTGTAGATGAAGATGTTACCATTGGATAGATACCGTGGTCAGGATCCTTCAGTGAGCCAAGCTGACCCTCAAGAAGAACGTTCTTGCCTTCTTTGATAGCGTTCCAAAGGAATGCAGATACGTCGCAAACGTATGGTGCTACCATTTCCTTATACTCCATAAGAGTATTGAAAAGTTCGTCAGCGTCGATAGGAGGCTTGTGATAGAGATGTTCAAGAAGAATGTTCTTTGTTTCAAGAACTCTCTTTATCTTTACCTTGAGAGCCTCTTCGTCAAACAGCTCCTGTACCTGAAAACCTATCTTTGCATATTTATCAGAATAGAAAGGTGCGATACCCGATTTTGTTGAGCCGAAGCTTGCCTTTCCGAGTCTTTCTTCTTCGTACTGATCGAACAAAACGTGATATGGCATTACCATCTGCGCTCTGTCGGAAATAAGTATCTTAGGCATTGGAACGCCTTCGGAAGTTACCTTTTTAAGCTCATTGAAAAATACAGGGATATTAAGTGCAACACCGTTGCCGATAATATTTGTTGTGTGATCATAGAATACGCCGGAAGGCAAAGTGTGCAAAGCGAACTTTCCGTAGTGATTTACAATAGTATGTCCTGCGTTAGCACCGCCCTGAAATCTTACTACTATATCAGACTTTTCAGCAAGCATATCGGTAAGCTTGCCCTTACCCTCGTCGCCCCAGTTTGCGCCGACAATCGCTCTAACCATTTAATTTTATCCTCCTTGCCATAAAACAGCAAAATTAGTAGCAGATATTTATTAAAATCAATACTGCCACTAGAATATTATAGCACAAAACATTCTATATGTAAAGGCACTTTTAAACATTTAACACTTTTATAACATTTAGCGTATTACCATACTGCTATGATAAAGAATAAAAAGTTTTAATATATCTTGCAAAAATCAGATTTGTGTATTATAATATAGTGTAACGGCTCGTGCTGTGAGATAACAAAATAAAATACGAGGGGATAACGATGACAAAAAGAAAACAATGTGCGGCTCTTGCGCTTGCATTGACGCTGACAATTTCTATGTTCGGCTGTGAAAAAGACAAAGAAACAACACAGTCGTCTGCGGTGTCGCAGATAAAGATAAGCGACTCAGCTCAACCAAGCAATGTGAAGGTCAAGGAATACAAATTTCCGGAGTTTCTGAATAAAATAAAAAGCCTTGACGAGCTTTCACGAAAGCTTTATACAAGCTTTGACAGCACTCAGTATGTTGCCGAGGTTGAGGAGCAGCCTTTTGAGGGATATAAATGCGAAAAGCTTCTTGCAGATCTTTTCTTCACTTATCGTGACGGCAGAGCAGTGGGACTTCTTGACAAGTCCGGAAACGTTGTGCTTGAAGCTGATGAGTACACTGAAATAACTGTGGTTAGCAATGGTATTCTACAGCTTTCTTATGATAAAGAGCGCAACGCTCCTATGCAGTATATGAAATATGACAGCGACGGAAATTTAAGTGACTATAAGCATAAGAAATTCTCCGCTGACAGCCTTTATACATATGAGTCGCAGGCTGATGACAGCGGCACGGACGCTGTTTATTCACTTATGATTCCTGACGGTAAAAATGTTGTGTCATCAGACGGCTCGGATAAGTGGGATTCTGTTGAGAAGATATCAGTCGACAGCATAGATACAAATAAGGCGTACAAAGGCTTTTACAAGCTCACAAAGAATGGCGGCATATACTATGCTTGCTTTGATGACTTTTATAATTATGATATCTACGAGGGCGCATATGCAAAGGTTTGTGTGAAAGTAGGCGGAGAATACGGGGAATGCTATCTTGCCGATCATGATGATTACAACGAGCTTGTGAAAATGATAGACAGCTTCGGAAACGCTTCATACAGGACGGCTCCCTCTAAAGATCCGGGACTTGATTTTATACAGATAACTCTAGGACTTAAAGAGAACACCAAAACAGAGATAACTATTTCTTCTGACGGCTATTGCCTGACGGACACCATAGAAGCTGCTGAGGGTGAGGCTGTGAACAAGTATTTCTCCTACCTTGACAAGGAAGATTTCGCAGATCTTATACTTTGGTGTGATCAGGTGCTTGCGGAGGAGTATCAAAAATAGATTTAAACTTTTTATAAATAATTTGCAGGATAGCGTAAAATTCCTGCAAAATTGTTTTTTTTAGCCCTTGCAAGTTGTTGACATTAGGTAGAACTTGTGCTATTATATTAAAGGTGTGGCGGTTTTCCTGCATATTTTCAATAAACACTGCAAATACTTCTCTTGTGACGAAAGTTACTAATGAAGAACGGGAGGTATCTGAGTGTCTGAACAAGAAGAAAATGTAGAGAGCGAAAAGCTTGCTGAGGATATAAGGCAGATAAAGGAAATGGGTTCTGTCACATTGCCAGACGCAAAGCACGTTATACACTGCCTGAACATTATCGGTCAGGTGGAGGGGCATTATATTTTGCCTGCACAAAACAAGACCACCAAGTATGAGCATATCATACCTGCCCTTGTTGCTATCGAGCAGGATAGGAGCATAGAGGGGCTTGTGATAATCCTCAACACTGTGGGCGGAGATGTGGAAGCAGGACTTGCCATTGCAGAGCTTATTGCTAGTATGAAAACGCCTACTGTGTCAATGGTTGTGGGCGGAGGTCACTCCATAGGCGTGCCGCTGGCGGTGTGTGCGAAAAAGTCATTTATAGTGCCAAGCGCCACAATGACCATACACCCTGTTAGAATGAACGGGCTTGTGCTGGGAGTACCTCAGACGCTTTCTTATTTTGACAAAATGCAGGAAAGGATAGTTCGCTTTGTGTGCGATAATTCAGCCATAAAGCCTGAGCGTTTCCGTGAGCTTATGATGTCAACGGGCGAGCTTGTAATGGACGTTGGTTCTGTTATCGACGGGGAGCAGGCTGTAAAAGAGGGGCTTATCGACAGGCTCGGAGGGCTTTCCGAGGCGATAGACTGCCTTTATGATATGATAGAAAACAGTTCTGAAAAGGAGAAAGCTGAAAATGTTTCAGACAATAATCGACCTTTATGACGTGTTCAGGACTGACGTAGATATCGGAGAAGAGTTTGAGGGTGATGATACTGCTGTGGACACAGATCCGGCACATTATCTCAGCCGTGACGGCTTTTATCTCTGACAAACAACAAAATTTCGGAGGACAGCAATGGGTATCATCAATGCGATTTTTCAGGCTATAATTCAGGGCTTGACGGAGTTTCTTCCAGTTTCAAGTTCAGGACATCTTTCACTGTATCAGCATTTTACAGGAAACAGCGGTGAGGGAGCATTGTTTTTCTCGGCGATACTTCACCTTGGCACGCTGGTAGCAGTATTTGTGGCTTTCAGGAAGACAATATGGGATATGATAAAAGAGCTTGGCGTTATGATAAAGGATATTTTTACAGGCAAGTTCACTCTTAAAAATATGAATCCTCCAAGGCGTATGATAGTTATGATAATTGTTTCCTGCTTCTGCCTTGTACCGTTCCTGCCATTTAAGGGTTGGTTTGAGGGCATTGCAGAGGATTCAAGCATTTTTGCAGAGGGCCTTTGTTTCCTTTATACATCGGCAATACTTTTTATGTCAGACCGCTGTGTAAAGGGTAAAAAGACTCAGGGCGATATAGCTTATAAGGACGCAATAACGGTCGGACTTTTTCAGGGAGTTGCACTGTTGCCTGGCGTTTCAAGATCAGGCTCGACTATCTCAGCGGGACTTTTCTCAGGCATGACCAGAGAAACATCGGTAAAGTATTCTTTCATTCTGGGCATACCTGTTATACTTATGAGCTGTCTGCTTGAAGTCAAGGACGCAGTTTCAACACGTGCTGATATAGATTGGGTTAGCTGTGCAGTTGGATTTGTAGTTGCCGCATTTGTGGGACTTTGTGCTATCAAGCTTGTAAACTGGCTCGTTAAAACGGATAAATTCAAGGTGTTTGCTTATTATACCCTTGTGCTTGGCGTCATAGTCCTTGTTATCTCATTTATCGAGATGTGCATGGGTCACCCTATATCCTTTGCAAAGTAATGACATAAGATAATACAGTTTCTGTGAAAAAGCTTGAAATTCTGTTTTCAGGCTTTTTTGTGGGTTATAAAGGCAAATAACATTTTGCCTTTATTTGCTTAAATAAGACAAATACCGAAAGGAATGGTAAAATAAATGGCAGCTCAAAAGAAAGGCTCAAAGCCTGCGCCAAAGCAGACAGCGGCAAAGAAAAAGCCCGCACAAAAGCCTGCGCAAGCTGCAAAAAAGAATACAAAACAGCAAAAGCCTCAGAGCAAGCCGCCACAGTCAAATTCCATGACAGCAGTGAGAGAAAGAGAGAACAGACGCTTCTGGTCTTACATACTTTTCTTTTTTGGCATACTTGAATTGCTTATCACGTTCGTGGAGGGGGACGGCTTGTGGAAATGGCTCCATGAGCTGAACCGAGGACTTTTCGGCGTGACAGTATTTCTGTTTGCACCTATGATAATCTATGTTGCACTTATGATAGCTTCAGATGTGACACACAACAAGGTCATAGCGAAGGTGGTGGAGGGAAGCGTTCTTATGCTTCTTATAAGCGGCATGGCTCAGATAATCCAAGTCGGCTCTGTGGACGGAAGTTCGTTCTGGCTTAAACTTGTGGGACTTTTCAATGATGGAAAACAGCTCCGTGGCGGCGGACTTGCAAGCGCATTGCTTGGTTGGCCTTTGCTTTCGCTTTTCAAGAGAGTTGGCGCAGGTATCGTTATCGTGCTTGTGGCGTTCACTTTTATAATGCTGCTTACAAATGTTACGCTTCCACAGCTTCTAAAGGCAGTTTCAAAGCCTTTTGTAAAGAGCTATGAAGCTGTGAACGAGGAGCGTATCGAGCGTGCGGCTCAGCCTCCGAAGCCTCCAAGAGAGAAGAAAGAACCAAGGCGTAATGGTAGGGTTGATATTGCAAAGTTCTATCCTGATGATGGTCCTGACACTGCGGCGGAAGCCTTTGTGCCTGTTGCAGAGGCGGAAGAAGCTACCGACAAGGTAGACGCTTCAAAGATAGATATGCCGGTCCACCCTGTGAAAGCTCCTGTGATAACACATGAAAAGCTTGAAGAAACGGCTAAGACTACCGATAATGAGGAGCTTAAAAAGATAATAGAAAACGCCATAGGCGACAGCAGAGAAGAAAAGAAGTCCAAGGACGAGCCTGTTAAGCCACCAGTAGTGAATGTTGATAAGAACGGTCAGACAACGTTCTTTGAGAAAGATAATAAAATATCCGCTTACGTTTATCCGCCTGTGGATATACTCAAATATGCTAAAAATCCTGTGGCTTCCGAGATAGTCCAGCAGGAGATACAAGAGAAATCTGCGAAGCTTGTGGAAACGCTTGAAACATATGGCGCTAAAACAAGGATCGTGGGCATACATAGAGGTCCGTCCGTTACAAGATATGAGCTTCAGCCTGCAGCAGGCGTAAGAGTGTCGAAGATAACGGGTCTTGCAGACGATATCGCACTTAACCTCGCGGCAATGAGCGTTCGTATCGAAGCTCCTGTGCCGGGCAAGGCGTGCATAGGCATAGAAGTGCCGAACGATCATAGAGATACGGTTTCTCTCCGTGAGCTTATCGACAGCGAGGAATACAGAAAGGCAAAGGGCAAGCTTACCTTTGCAGTGGGCAAGGATATCGAGGGTAATATCATTATCGGCGATATCGCCAAAATGCCGCATATGCTCGTTGCAGGTACAACAGGTTCAGGTAAGTCTGTTTTTACAAACTCTATTATACTTTCTATACTTTACCATGCGTCGCCTGACGAAGTAAAGCTTATTCTTATCGACCCTAAGAAAGTCGAGTTTCCTATTTATAATAAGATACCTCATTTGCTTATCCCTGTTGTTACCGAGCCTTTAAAGGCGGCTGGTGCGCTTGGATGGGCGGTAAATGAAATGAACAAGCGTTATCTTATGTTCGAGGCGAACAATGTAAAGAACTTGCAGGAGTTTAACGACATGGTTCTTGAAGAACGCAATAAGCCTGCCGAGGAGCAGGACGAAGTCCGTGCAAAGATCGACCTGCTGCCACAGATAGTTATTGTGGTCGATGAGTTCGCCGATCTTATGATGGCTGCGAGAAGCGAGGTAGAGGACTCAGTTTTAAGACTTGCACAGCTCGCTCGTGCGGCAGGAATACATATGATAATCGCAACACAGTCCCCTAGGGCGGACGTGTTGACAGGACTTATCAAGTCGAATATCCCATCGAGAGTTTCTCTCAGTGTATCCAGCAACGTTGACTCGCGAGTTATACTTGATGAAAGCGGTGCAGAGAAGCTTCTTGGAAACGGTGACCTGCTTTATAAGCCTGTTGGCGTTAAAAAGCCTATAAGAATGCAGAGCGGTTATGCAGCGACTTCTGAGATAAGAGAGGTTGTAAACTTCCTCAAGAACGAGCATACCGCTGAATACAGCGACGAAGTTATCGCAGAGGTGGAGGAGAATACTCCGCAGCCAAAGGACAGCGGTTCGGCAGGCAGCGATAATGTTTCCGTAAATCCTGATGATGACCTTGTAAATCAGGCAATATCCATAATCGTGCAGACAAATAACGCTTCCACTGCGTTCTTGCAGAGAAAGCTAAAGCTCGGTTTCCCTAGAGCCGCCCGTATCATGGACGAGATAGAGGAAATGGGAATAATAGGACCACAGGAAGGCTCTAAGGCACGAAAGATAAACATAACAAAAGAAGAATGGGCTGAAATGCAGGCAAGAAGATAGCTCAGGCGGAAAGGGATAACATGGCAGGCAGATCTGTGAAAAAGAACAATTCGACAGCACCGCTTAAAAAGGCGGTAACGCTCATAGCGGTTTTTGTGGTGCTGCTTTTTACAGTGCTTGACCTGACAGGGTTAGTTTCTTTCGACAGCTTGCTTATCAAGGCAGGCGTTGAGGATAAGCCGGCGGAACACGCTCAGACAGAGGTGCATTTTATTGACGTTGGTCAGGGCGACAGCACCCTTGTGATATCACAAGGGAAGGCTATGCTCATTGACAGCGGCGATAAAGATGACAGTAATAAAATAGAAAAATATCTTGAAAAGCAGGGAGTGACAGAGTTAAAATATCTCATTGCCACCCACCCTCACGCTGACCATATTGGTGAAATGAGCGAGATAATAGACCAGTTTCAGGTGGATAAATTCATTATGCCGAAAGTTAAGGCTGATATGACGCCCACCACAACGATATATGAGAAAATGCTCAAAAGCATAAAGGCAAAGGGCTTAAAGATAACACAGGCGAAGCCTATGGAATTTGAGCTTGGAAGCTGTAAGGTGGAGCTTTTCACACCAAAAAAGGATTATGATAATCTTAATGACTATTCCACACTTGTGAAGATAACAGACGGTGAGAATAGCTTTCTTATCACGGGGGATTGCGAGACCACTGAGGAGAAGGATATACTTTCTCAGGGTTATGATGTTTCCGCAAAGGTACTTAAAGCAGGTCATCACGGCAGTTCCACTTCATCGGGGGTCGATTTTCTTAACAAGGTCATGCCGAGATATGCTGTTATATCCTGCGGCAAGGGCAACAAGTATGGTCACCCACACGAGGAAACTGTCACAAGGCTGAAAAAATATGCTTCCCATTTGTATGTCACTGCAGATGTGGGAACGATAGTTTTCAGCTCAGATGGCGAGGGTCTGAGCGTTTCTGCTGAAAAGGGTGAAAAGTGATATGGAAGAGATTCTTATAGTTGACAGGATAGAAAACGGCTATGCCGTGTGCGAAACTGAGCAGGGAGAAAAAAAGGATATACCGCTTTCTGGAACAAAAGACGTTCACGAGGGTGACGTGCTTATCTTAAAGGACGGCGTTTATATCCCAGATAAGGACAAAACAGAAGCAAGAAGAAAAAGGATACTCGCCCTACAGGAGGATCTGTGGGCTTAAGGCAACACCGTATGATGCGATATGCCTAAAAAAATATGCTGAAAGGTATAGATAGAAATGGAAAAAGATTTATTTACGCTTATCAATGAAAAGCTTTCAGGCTTATCAAAGGGACACAAGCTTATTGCGAACTACATTCTCTCCCACTATGACAAAGCGGCTTTTATGACGGCTCAGAAGCTTGGAAAAACCGTGGGCGTCAGCGAATCAACGGTGGTAAGATTTGCCTCAGAGCTTGGCTATGACGGCTATCCTGCCCTTCAAAAAGGCTTGCAGGAGCTTATGAGAAACAAGCTTACAACTGTTCAGAGAATAGAGGTCACTTCCGACCTTATGAGCAGTGACAACGTGCTTGAAAGGGTACTCAATCTCGACATCGACAAGATAAGGCGTACTTTGGAGGAAACCTCAAAGGAGGACTTTAACAATGCCGTTGACACTATCGTATCCTGCAATACTCTTTACATAATGGGTACGAGAAGTGCAGCTTCTATTGCTTCGTTCCTTGCTTATTATCTTGGACTTATTTTCCCCCATGTAAAGCTTGTTCAGAGTACGACTACTTCCGAGCTTTTTGAAAAGATAATGAGAATAGACGAAAAGGACGCCATGATAGGCATATCTTTCCCAAGATATTCAAAGCAGACTGTCAAGGCACTTAAATATGCAAAGAGCAACGGTGCGAACGTTATAGCTATAACAGACTCAAAGGCTTCGCCTATCGCAAAGTATGCAGACAGCCTGCTTCTTGCAAGAAGCGATATGGCTTCATTCGTTGACTCTCTCGTTGCACCGCTGAGCCTTATAAATGCACTTATCGTTGCGGTATCCATAAGAAATATCGACAGAGTGTCCCAGACCTTTGAACGTCTTGAAAAGGTTTGGGCTGAGTATGACGTTTACGCAAAAAGCGAGGAAGATACACAGTGAGAAGATTTGACGCAGTTATAGCAGGCGCAGGTGCGGCAGGAATGTTCTGCGCAGTTCAGCTTGGCTGGCGTGGAAAGAGCGTTGCTGTTATCGAGCATAGCGGCTGTCAGGGCAGAAAACTCATGATAACAGGCAAGGGCAGGTGTAACGTCACAAACAACTGCACCGCTGACACTGTTATGAAAAATATCCCACGCAACAGCAAGTTCATGTATTCAGCTCTGAGCAGATTTGCTCCAGAGGACGTTATGAGCTTCTTTGAGTGCCTTGGGGTGGAGCTTAAAACTGAGCGTGGCAACAGGGTTTTCCCTGTAAGCGACAAAGCAAAGGATATCGTAAAAGCACTTGTGAAAGCCTGCGAGGACAGTGGTGTGCAGTTTATCGACGATGAGGTAAAAGAGCTTATCATCAAGGACGGCAGAGCAGAGGGCTTTAAATGCGAGCATGGGGATTATTACGCAGACAGCGTTATCGTTGCAACTGGCGGAAAGTCCTATCCACGGACGGGCTCAACAGGCGACGGCTATAGGCTTGCGAAGTCTGTGGGGCATAAGGTCACGGCAATAACTCCGTCACTTTGCCCTGTAGTCACTTATGAGCGTGAGGAATGTGCTTCTGCAATGGGGCTTTCCCTTAGAAACTGCACCTTGACGCTTCGTGAAGAGGACAGAGATAAACCACTTTTCCACGAGCTTGGGGAAATGCTTTTCACACACTTTGGTCTGAGCGGACCTCTTGTACTTTCGGCTTCGGCTCACCTTGGTGATATGAACAAGTCAAGGTATTATATGGATATCGACCTTAAACCTGCACTGAGCCATGAACAGCTTGACAGCAGGATACTTCGTGATTTCGGTGATTTTCCAAACAGGGATTTTCAGAATTCACTTGGCAAACTGCTGCCTTCAAAGATAATACCACTTATAATAAAAAGGTGCGGCATCGACCCTGAGAAAAAGGTCAATCAGATAACCCGTGAGGAGCGTGAAAGGCTTGTTTCCACAGTGAAAAAGCTAACGTTCACAGTGAAGTGTATGCGCCCTGTGGAGGAAGCTATCATCACCCGTGGAGGAGTTGATGTTTCGCAGATAGACCCACGGTCAATGGAGTCAAAACTGTGTAAAGGACTTTACTTTATCGGTGAGGTGCTTGACGTTGACGCTTATACAGGGGGCTTTAATTTGCAGATAGCGTTTTCCACGGCGTATAGCTGTGCGGATAAAATAGGATAAGGAGATTTTGATATGGGAATAAACGTGGCTCTCGACGGACCTTCCGGAGCAGGAAAGTCCACTATCGCAAAGGCGGTAGCGAAAAAGCTTGAATATGTATATGTAGACACAGGTGCGATGTACCGCTCTATAGCTTATTATGTTATAAGCAAGGGTGCAGACCTTTCAGACCCTGAGCAGATAAAACCCCTTCTTGGTGAGATATCCATAAAGCTTTGCTACACAGAAGCAGGGCAGAGAGTAATGCTCAATGACGAGGACGTTTCAGACAAAATAAGAACGCCTGAGATATCCATGGGTGCGTCAAAGGTGTCTGCTATACCTGAGGTAAGAGAATTTCTGCTTGAACTTCAGAAGAATATCGCAAAAGAAAACAACATCATCATGGACGGCAGAGATATCGGCACTGTGGTTTTGCCAAACGCTGACGTGAAGATATTCCTCACAGCCGCTCCAGAGGCAAGAGCAGAAAGACGTTTCAAGGAACTTCAGGAAAAGGGCGACAAGTCTACATATGACGAGGTATTGCAGGATATAATCCAGCGTGACTATAACGATACACACAGAGAGATAGCACCGCTGAAAAAGGCTGATGACGCTGTTGAGGTGGACTCTACTGAGTTGACTCTTGAAGAGTCTGTTGAAGCTATCTACAAGGTAATAACCGACAAGACTAAAAAAAAAGAGCGTAAGATAAAAGAGATAATGCCTGTCAGACCTGTGAAAAAAGAACACAGGCTTGGTCATTTCCATATGTTTTGGTACACAGTGCTGAGATATATCGTTATCGGACTTTATCATCTGTATTTTAACATCACTTTCGAGGGTACGGAAAATATCCCAAAGGACGGCGGAAATATATTCGCTTCAAACCACAGAAGCTATCAGGACCCTGTTTTTATCGCACTGCCAACAAGAGTGCCGCTTTCTTATATGGCTAAGGAGGAGCTTTTTCATCAGAATGTGTTCTTCACTCTGCTTATAAAAGCGTTCGGAGCATTCCCTGTCACAAGAGGAAAGGGCGACACTCAGGTCATAGATACATCTATCGAAAAGCTTGAAAAGGGCAGAAACCTTGTCATTTTCCCTGAGGGAACACGTTCAAAGGACGGCAAGGTAGGAAAGGGCAAAACAGGCGTTGCACTGGTGGCGGCTGTGGCTCAGGTGCCTGTGGTCCCTGTTGGTATCAATTTCGAGGGCAAGCTCAAATTCAGAAAGCGTGTAGTTGTAAGATTTGGCAAGCCTATAGTGCCTGGCGAGATAGGAGTTACAGCCACAGACCCTCATTCTCTTAGGACTATCAAGAACGAGATCATGAAAAATATCACGGAGTTGGTACATTAAATGTTAACAAAGTGTAAAATTTGCGTTGCAAAGACCGCAGGTTTCTGTTTTGGTGTAGACAGAGCCGTAAAAATAGTGTATAATGAATTAGATAACCGAAATAATGTTGTAACGTTAGGCCCAATCATTCACAATCCAAACGTAGTTTCTGACCTTGAAGCAAAAGGAGTTTACTCCACCGATGTGGATAAGGTCACGAAAGACCAGACAGTTGTTATCAGATCCCACGGTGTTGGACTGGACGTGTATGAAAAGCTTGCAAAGGTAGGTGCGGAAGTAATTGACGCTACCTGTCCATTTGTGGCAAGGATACACAAGATAGCAGCCGAAAAATCGGGCGAGGGATACGTTATTCTTATCGCAGGTGATGAGGCTCACCCGGAAATAATGGGTATAAGAGGTCATTGCAGCGGAGAGAGTTATGTGTTCAGTTCATGTGACGATTTTGAAAATTTGGTGAAAGAGAAAGATTTTTCGTCAAAAAAGGTTGCAATTCTGGCTCAGACAACGTATAATAAGAATATGTGGAGAAAGTGCGAAGAGCTTTTTGAGAGGTATCTGCCTGAAGCTGTGGTGTATAACACCATATGCAGTGCCACTTCTGAAAGACAGAAGGAGGCGGCGGAGCTTGCGAAGGCTGCCGACATAATGATAATAGTCGGAGGGCTGCACAGCTCCAATACTCACAAGCTTAAAGCCATATGTGATGAATATTGCAAATGTTGGCTTGTGGAGGACGCCGGAGGACTGAGGGCATGTGATATTGACTTATCAGGTGCAAAATTTATCGGGATTTCTGCTGGTGCATCGACGCCGGCTTATATAATCAAGGAGGTACAACAGACCATGAGTGAAATGTTGAACAATGTTGACGAAGAATTTAATTTTGAGGAGGAACTGGAAAAGACTCTGAAAAAAATACATACGGGAATGAAGGTTGAGGGCATTGTCACCGATATCAATAACGGTGAAGTAGCCGTAGATATCGGAACAAAGCACACAGGCTATATTCCTGCATCTGAACTTACAGATGATCCTACTAAGAAGCCAGAGGATATCGTAAAGGTAGGCGACAAGATCGATCTGATCGTTCTTAAGACAAATGACCAGGAGGGTATCGTTACACTTTCTAAGAAGAAGGTTGACGCAGTTCTTGGTTTCCAGAAGATAGTTGAGGCTAAGGAGGCTGACGCTACACTTACAGGTACAGTTACAAACGTTGTTAAGGGCGGTGTACTCGTATCAGCTAACGGTGTTAAGGTATTTATCCCTGCTTCACAGGCAGCTCCAAGAAGAGATTTCGATCTTAACGATCTGCTCAAGCAGTCAGTAAGCTTCAAGATCCTTGAGGTAAACGAGGCTAAGCAGAGAGCAGTTGGTTCTATCCGTGCAGTAGCAAGAGAGGAAAGAGCAGCAGCTCAGGCTAAGTTCTTTGAGACAGCTCAGATCGGTTCTGAGGTAGAGGGTACAGTTAAGTCTATCACAGATTACGGCGTATTCGTAGATCTCGGTGGTGTTGACGGTCTTATCAGAAGAATGGATCTTTCTTGGAACAGGATCAAGCACCCTTCAGACGTTGTTTCTGTTGGCGATAAGATCACTGTTACTATCAAGGATATCGACAGCGAAACAAAGAAGGTTTCATTGACATATAAGAAGGCTTCAGAGAATCCATGGGAGATCTTCAAGGCTAACTATGAGGTAGGTCAGGTAGTCAAGGCTACTGTTGTTTCTATCACAAGCTTTGGTGCTTTTGCACAGATCATTGACGGTATTGACGGTCTTATCCATATCTCTCAGATCGCTAACCAGAGAGTAAACAATGTTGCAGATATCCTTTCTGTAGGTCAGGTAGTTGATTGCCAGATCACAGAGATCGATCTCGACAAGAAGAGGATCAGCCTGTCTATGAGAGCTTTGCTTCCTGCTGATGACGAGGCTTCTGAGGACGCTGAATAAGCAATAAAATTCATGGGGGCGAGTGATCGCCCTCGTTTTTTATTTTCAATGAAATAACGGCAGTTTTGTTCTGTCAAAAAATCCTTAGAAAAAACTAAAGATTTACCGAAAAGACTTAACTTTTTGATTCGTATGTGGTATAATAATATCAGATCAAATAAAGACGAAAGGTTAAATTTATGGATGAAATAAAAAACACGGCAGTGAAAAAACGCAAAAAGAAAAGATCCACTAATCCTGCTGTCAGAGTTCTCAAAATATTAGGCACAGCTTTGCTGTCGATATTCCTGATACTCATTATCACCTGTTCTATATTTGCAACAGTTCTGACTATTTACGTCCTTAACTTTGCAGATACCACAACAACTATCAGCCTTGATAAGACGGAAACAAGCAACATTTCGAGATTTTTGTCTGTCAACCCTGACTATGATGAAGATGATGAGGATTCACAGGAGTATGACCTTTATTATGCTCTGAAAAACAGCAATAAGCACGTTGTATGGGCTGATCTTGAGGATATCCCTCAGTATGTTCAGGACGCTTTTGTGTACACCGAGGACGAGAGATTTTATTCTCATGACGGCGTTGACTTCAAGAGAACGTTCGCTTCATTTGTCAATGTATTCATTCCGATATACGGCGGCAGACAGATAGGTGGTTCGACTATCACTCAGCAGACTATCAAGAACATCACGGGTGATGACTCCAGAGATTCTATCCATGGTATTGAGCGTAAGATACGAGAAATCTTCCGTTCTATCAACGTGGAAAAGACCTACACAAAGGAAGATATCCTCCAAAGCTATCTTAACCTTGTGCCACTGACAACTCAGGAGTATGATATCATCGGAGTTCAGGCTGCTGCAAACTTCTATTTTGGCAAGGACGTAAAGGATCTTAACCTTGCTGAGGCAGCATCACTTGCGGGTATGACAAGCTGGCCTGCTGCAAACAACCCATATGATAATATGAAAAACAACAAGCTCAGACAGAAGTATACGCTGGATCATATGCTCGATAACGGTGCAATTTCTGAGCAGGAATATAACGAAGCCCTCAACTATGAGCTTAAAATAACAGGCGATATAACCTACACAAGCTCAACTATCTATGAGGACGAAACAAAGGATCAGGGTCCAACTTCTTACTTTATGGACGCTGCTATCAATCAGACTATACAGATAATCGCTGACTATTATGGCATTTCATGGGAGGACGCTTCCGCAAGACTTTATGACGGTGGATTTACTGCATATACCACTGTTGACAGAAGTATGCAGAAGAAGGTAGAAAAGGAAATGCAGAAGCAAAGTAATTTCACCACCTATGAAATGAACAAAAAGGACGATACTCTGTGGTCAGGCTTTATCGCTATGGACTACCAGGGCAATGTTAAGGCTATCGTCGGCGGACGTGATAAGAAAAAGGAGTCGAGAGTTTATAATATTGCTACTGATGCCAAACGTTCACCAGGTTCTTGTATCAAGCCTATTGCGTCATACGCTCCTGCATTGGATCAGGATCTTATGACATGGTCAACCCTGTTCACTGATGAGCCTATCACTATTAAGGTAAAGGGCAAGGACAAAAAGTGGCCTGTAAACTATTCGGAAACAGGCGACAGTGCAAACTGGTCTTATCAGCAGCTTACAACTGTAGAAATGCTCACAAGGTCGCTGAACACTCTTCCTGCACAGCTTATCAAAAAAATGACACCTGCTTATTCCTATAATTTCCTTAAGGAAAAGCTTGACATTACCACGCTTGCTGACTCCGACGCTGACTATTCACCAGTAACTGTCGGCGGTCTTACAAATGGTACTAAGCTTGAGGAGCTTGTAGGCGCTTATATGATATTCGGCAATGGCGGTAAGAAGTATGACGTTACCTACGTTTCAAAGGTAGAGGACGCAGACGGCAACGCTATCTATGAAAAGAGCGACGGATACAAGCAGGCTATCAGCGAGTCTACCGCTTACGTTATGAACAGAATGATGCAGAATGTTATAACTCAGCAGGACGGTACTGGTAGATATGCTAAGCTAAACAATACTGACCTTGTCGGTAAGACAGGTACTTCATCTGACTGGTTTGACCTCTCATTTGTAGGCTGTACTCCTGACTACGTTTCAGGTATCTGGATCGGTTATGAAAACCCTGCCACTATCCCTACGAACGAGTATCAGAATATCGGTGCGATTTGGAAGAACGTTTTTGGTGATATCGCTGAGAATGAGAAGCATAAGTCATTTGACAAGACTTTCAAAATGCCTGATACAGTTGAAAAGCTCACCTACTGCACAAAGACAGGTAAGCTTGCGTCAAATTCATGCTACAGCACGGCGACCGGATATTACAAGAAATCCAACGAGCCTGAGTATTGTAGCGGAAATCATTAAAATTAAAGCCTCCATAACTCTATGGAGGCTTTTTTGAAAGGAAATCATTATGGAAAATAAACTGCGAATGTGCGTTCCATGCCATTTTGGGCTTGAAAGCGTGCTTGCATATGAGATAAAAAAGATAGGCGGTGAAAATCTTACCACAACTGACGGCAAGATAAGCTTTGAAGGTGGCTTTGACGTGCTTGCAAAGGCAAATCTTTGGATTGCCACAGGAGAGCGTGTACTTATCGAGCTTGGCAGCTTTAGAGCAGAAAGCTTTGAACAGCTTTTTGACGGTGTTATGAATCTTCCGCTGGAGAACTTTATCGGCAGGGAAGACGCTTTCCCTGTTAAGGGTCATGCCCTTAATTCAAAGCTTCATTCTATCCCTGATTGTCAGAAGATAATCAAAAAAGCCTGCGTTAAAAGACTTGAAAAAGCCTATGGCATAAGCTATTTTGAGGAAACTGCGGCGAAACATCAGATACAGTTTGCTATCCATAAGGACATTGCGACTATCTATCTTGATACGTCTGGTGTAGGGCTTCACAAGCGTGGATACAGAAGAAATTCCAACGACGCACCTATCAAGGAAACACTTGCCGCAGGTATAGTTGACCTTGCAAGAGTTCGTGCGGATTCAGTTGTGGTGGATCCTATGTGCGGTTCAGGTACATTTCTTATTGAGTCGGCATACAAGGCACTGAAAGTTGCACCTGGTCTGAGAAGAAATTTTGCGGCAGAGCAGTGGTCACAGATACCTGAAACAGCGTGGCGCAATGCAAGAGCCGAGGCTATGGACGCTATCGACAGGCAGGGTGCATTCAAGGCATTTGGCTTTGATGTTGATGATATAGCGGTTGAGCTTACAAGAAACAACGCTAAAAAGGCAGGAGTAGGCTCAAAGCTTACAGTAAAACAGCAGGATATCTCAAAATACAGCCAGATAGAGGGTTCGATAACAATTGTCAATCCCCCATATGGCGAGCGTATGCTTGAAATAAAGGAAGCCGAGGAGCTTTATAAGAAAATGGGACAAAGACTTTGCCCGTCAAAGGAGAATCCATGCTATGTAATCTCCCCACATGAGGAGTTTGAAGTGTTTTTCGGCAAAAAGGCTGACAAAAAGCGCAAGCTTTACAACGGCATGATAAAATGTAATCTGTATATGTATTTCAAGTGAGGTGCGTGGTGAGTTTGAAATTATCAGAACTTGACGGAATCGTATTCGATATGGACGGCGTTATTTTCGACAGCGAAGCAATAGGTCTTGAAAGCTGGGAGCGCCTTGGAAAGAAATATGGTTTGACCAACGTTCACGAAAATGCTATGAAGTGCATTGGCAGAAGCACTGTTGATACAATGGCTATCCTAGAAGCTGCATATGGTGACAAAGTGTCAATACCCGAACTTTATGACGAAGCAAAAGCCATTTGTGCAGATATTATTGCTGAGCGTGGTTTGCCTCTGAAAAGCGGAGCAAGGGAGTTGCTTTCTTATCTTAAAGAGCGTGATATAAAGGTAGGACTTGCTTCATCAACGTCTTACAAAGGGGTTATCAAAAATCTAAAGGGAGCAGGTCTGCTTGATTATTTCCATGTGATTATTGGTGGAGATATGATAAAACATTCAAAGCCACAGCCTGAAATATATTTACTTGCCTGCGAAAAGCTGGGGGTAAGGCCTGAGAAAACTGTTGCTGTAGAGGACTCTTACAATGGCATAAAGGCGGCTTACAATGCAAAGATGATACCAATAATGGTGCCAGATCTTATTGCACCGACAGATGAGATATTGTCAATGGTGTACAAGAAAATGGACAGTTTAGACGCTGTCCTTGAATATTTTAAAGCATAAACAAAGCCCCTCGGCTTATCACCGAGGGTTTTGTTTTAAGTGTGATGAAATAAATGCAATGTACTCGTCAAATCCTCCGCACCCTACTCTAAAAAAAAGACCATGCAAGGGATTTCCATCCCAGCAGGAGCGAATAGACTTTTCTTTGGCAAACCTTTACGAAAAGAAACACCCACTCAGTTACAAAACTGGGTGGGCTTTTCGTTTCGCTTTTACTTGACAAAATAGACTTTTCTTTGGCAAACCCTTACGAAAAGAAACACCGCCAATAATCTCACAAGTAACGGTGTTTCTTTTCACTAAATCTTTGGGAGAAACCGCTTAGCCAATAGGCTTATGCAGTACCCTTTTGTCATTTTTATTATATCACAATGCTAATAAAAAGTCAAGAGCTATAAGTTCAGAGGATGCCGCTTCTTATCTTATTTCTCATCCCAGTACAGTTTTATATAGTTTTCAGCCTCGTCGTCATTAATATTCAGACGTTGCTTCAACCTTGCTTTGGTTTCCTCATATGTGTCATTAGCTTCTTTGGCAGAATGAATTATTTCCATTGCCCTACCTTTAATTATACCTATGATTTCACCACGGGCCTCTCCACGGGCTTCATCCTCTTTTCTGTATCTGTCACTCAAATCTCACATTGCTTCAATGACGCAGTATAATAAAACTTGACAAGTTACAATCAAAAGCCCATAAAAAAATCCCTCGGCTAATCACCGAGGGACTTTCATTTATGTCAGAAAGATTACTTTGTCATTGCTGCAACTTCGTCAGCGAAGTTCTCTTCCTTCTTCTCTACGCCTTCGCCTCTCTCAAAACGAACGTACTCAACAACGTCGATCTTGCCGCCAAGCTTCTTAGCTACAGACTCAACGTACTTGCCAACAGATACCTTATCATCCTTAACGAATGCCTGCTCAAGGAGGCAGTTCTCAGAATAGTATTTGCCGATCTTACCGTCGATGATCTTGTGCTTAACCTGCTCAGGCTTGTTAGCCATCTTAGGATCCTCAGCCATCTGAGCCAGCATGATCTCTCTCTCCTTGTCAAGAGCGTCAGCAGGAACAGCCTCTCTGTTCAGGTATGCAGGATTCATAGCTGCAACCTGAAGTGCACAGTCCTTACCAGCAGCAAGGAGCTCAGCATTGTCAGCTGCAATGTCAGAATCAAGCTTTACCATAACGCCAATGCTGCCTGCACCGTGAACGTAAGGAACAAGAATGCCTTCCATTCTCTTGAATCTTCTGATTACCATGTTCTCTCTGATCTTGATGAACAGATCCTGAAGTGTCTCTTCAACTGTCTTGTCACCACCGCTGATCTTTGTTGCCTTAAGTGCGTCAACGTCAGCAGGGTTTGTCTCGATTACTGTATCAGCAACTGCTGCAACGAAAGCCTTGAACTCATCATTGTTAGCAGCAAAGTCTGTTTCGATGTTTACTTCAAGAACGCAGCCTACGTTGCCCTTAACTACAGCTGTGCAGATACCCTCTGCTGCAACTCTGCCGCTCTTCTTAGCCTGTGTAGCAAGTCCCTTTTCACGGAGAAGTGTTACTGCCTTTTCCATATCGCCGTCAGCTTCTACAAGAGCCTTCTTGCAGTCCATCATGCCAACGCCTGTTGCTGTCATAAGTTCTTTGATCTCTGCTACGGATACCTTACCCATTATTATTCCTCCTAGTGTTTTATATCGAAATAGGCAGACAAATATACTATAAATGCCTGCCTGAAATTTCAGCTCTTATTCAGCAGCCTCGTCAGCTTCTTCCACCTTATCTGCCTCTTCAGCGGACTCAGCGTCCTCACCCTGTCTGCCTTCGATTATAGCGTTAGCCATGCAACCAGCGATAAGCTTAACTGCTCTGATAGCGTCATCATTACCTGGGATAACATAATCAACATCGTCAGGATCGCAGTTTGTGTCAACGATAGCTACTACAGGTATGCCAAGCTTCTTAGCCTCTGCTACAGCGATCTTTTCCTTTCTTGGGTCAACAACGAAAAGTGCGCCTGGAAGCTTCTTCATGTTCTTGATACCGCCCATGAACTTTTCAAGCTTTTCTATCTCAAGCTTCAGCTTAACAACTTCCTTCTTAGGGAGAAGGTCGAATGTGCCGTCCTCTTCCATTGTGTGGAGCTGCTCAAGTCTCTTGATTCTCTGCTGGATCGTCTTGTAGTTTGTCATCATACCGCCGAGCCATCTTGCATTTACATAATGTGCATTAGCTCTCAGTGCCTCTTCCTTGATAGAATCTCCAGCCTGCTTCTTTGTACCTACGAAAAGTACCTCTTCGCCATTAGCTGAGATGTCACGGATAAACATATAAGCTTCTTCAAGCTTCTTAACGGTCTTCTGAAGATCGATGATGTAAATTCCGTTTCTTTCTGTGAAAATGTATGGAGCCATTTTAGGGTTCCATCTTCTTGTCTGGTGACCAAAGTGTACACCAGCTTCAAGAAGCTGCTTCATTGATACTACTCCCATTGTAGTAACCTCCTGTTTGGTTTTAGATTTCTGCTTATGCAGATGTTTTTATCCTCCGGACGGCTTTACTTGCTTTCACCTGTCTTACGGCAGGACCAACGGCAAAAACCTGTCCGTGCGAATTGCTTTAATATTATATCATATTTTCTATTTCATTTCAAGAGCTTATGACAATTTATTTTAACAAATTTTCGATTTTTACAGTTCTGCTCTTTGTGCATACTGCACTATCGTTGAATTTTACAAGTATGGTATCTTCGCCGATAAGCTCGATATCCGAGCATTTTATGATAATATCCTCATCTCTGCCCATGATACCGAAAGCCCTTGGTTTGCCATAGACGATCAGTGAAACTATATTCGCTCCCTGAGTATCCATTTCTATATCATCAACATAGCCTATTTTCAGTCCCGTTCGCATATTGACGACCTCTTTATTTCGTAAGCTTGAAAAACTACATATCATGAAACCTTCCCCTTTCAAAAAAAGTGCATACCCTTTATAATAGGTATGCACTTTGGGGATCGTCCTATGTATGATCGTTTTTGTTTTTGTAATACATCTCCAACTGATCGTTATACAAATGCTTTATATATAAAGCTATGGTGTTTATGTACATTGCATTTGTAGGCTTTGTTCCGTTAGCAAGGCAACTTTCAAAAAGCATTTGCTTATCCACAGGCTTCATTTTTTCCCAGCCTGAAACTATAGCACTTCTTGTTGAGCGTTCAATAGCCGCAGTGCTTTTTCCGTATTGTTTTTCAATGTCCTTATAAAGTTCGCCTATTTGTACTTTATTACCGCTATATTTGAATATAAGAAGGAATATCATGTAGTAGATATAGTCATATCCTGAATGCTTACGGTTTATGCCCGTTGATGTTATGATCCTATGTATCTCCTTTGAAATATTCTGTCTAAGGATATCAGGATCGACAGGTATCCTTTTTAGCTTGTCAAGCATATAGTGGCATACGTTCTTAGCGTCGTATGGCATAAGTATATGCAGAATATCATCATAATCGAGAAGAATACGGATCGTTTCTGTGTCATCATAAGTGTAGATGTTATATATTATGGGATAAATGTCATTTTCGTGAAGTATCTCACGAAAATGCAGAAGCTTTTTATATCCCAGCTTACAGCAGTCAATAACGATAACGTCAGGAGTATATTTTACAGCACCTATCTCAAGCTCTATTTCAGTATCACCGCATTTATGGACCTTTGTACCATTGCGTTTCAGTTCCTCGGTCAACAGTTTATGCTGGCCGTCATATGACTCGGAAATAAGGACCGAATAATCAGTCAGCATACACTTCAACTCCCTTATGACGATTTAACATAATAACTCCTATATTATTATATCAAATTTTTTGACTACAAGCAACTTTAATGGCACATTATTAATCGAATTGTTTCAAAAACGTGACCTTATTGTAATTGCATATAACAAAAATATTCACAAATGTCGATTTAACGTATTGCGACAGAAGTTAGATACTTTTTTTGATGTGTTCCAATGCACCTTTTTCAAGCCGTGATACCTGTGCCTGAGAGATGCCAATATTTTTTGCTACCTCCACCTGAGTTTGTCCTTTGAAAAAGCGCAGGAAGAGTATATTACGTTCACGAGGCTGAAGCTCGCTCATGGCTTGCTTCAATGAAAGCTCTTCAAGCCAGCTTTTATCGTCACAGGAGTCGCTCACCTGATCCAATACATAAAGAGCATCGCCGTTGTCAGAATACACTGGCTCATAGAGTGAAACCGGGTCGGTTATGGCTTCAAGGGCAATGACCACCTGACTAGGCTTTTCGGTGATAGTGTCTGCTATCTGCTCAACAGTAGGCTCTTTCTGGTTTTCGCATATGAGCTGTTCTTTCGCCTGCATTGCTTTATAAGCAAGGTCACGGAGAGAACGGCTCACCCTCATGGGTTGAAAATCACGAAGAAATCTTCTAAGCTCTCCTGCTATCATAGGCACAGCGTAGGTGGAAAACTTCACATCAAGAGAGGTATCGAAATTATCTATCGCCTTGATAAGCCCCACAACACCCACCTGAAAAAGGTCGTCAGGGGAGTCGCAGCGGCTAACAAACTTCTGCAAAACGCTCAGCACGAGCCTGAGATTGCCGTTTATAAGCTCCTCACGGGCTTTCTTGTCACCTGAATGGGCTTTTTTCAAAAGCTCCAGCTTTTCCGACTCTTTCAGCGTTTTAAGCTCATTGGTATTCACTCCGCTTATCTCAACTTTATTGTACTGCATCGCACGCTCCTGTTAAAAAGCAGCATTTTATGCTGCCGTGATAATATAATTATTACCTTTCGATCAGGAACTATACAGATATTTTTCAGGAAAATCTGACCATAAAAAAATGCAGAGCCGTGTGACTCTGCATTAGTTCTATTCTTTTCTGTCGCTCTTGCGCTGATAGTAGACCGCCAGTATCGCTGTTATTATGGCTGATATGCAAAATGCCAGCAGAAGCTTGTTGGATATTTTTCTGTTTATGAAATTCATTGTAGGGTTGAGTATATCCAATATCCAGAATACAATGAACATTCCCGCAAGTATTATCGTGATATGTGGGAGAATTTTGCTTAGTCTTTTCATTTTTATCCTCCTATATAGATAATGTCGCTGAGGTCACGTCCACCGCCGTCAGGAGCGTTCACAATGCTTTTGTTGAAGTACATCATAGCGGACTTTCCACCGTCAAGATTGAACGCAGACATACAGCCCTCATCACTCATGATAGCCGCAAGCTCGCTGAGAGTTGCGCCCTTTGAGTAGCCTTCGTTTCTGCCGTCAACTGTCACGAAAATATAGTGACCTGCCGACACACAGCCGATAGCTGAACGTGGATTTGCACTGTTGAGATATTTTGTTGTGTTGAACGTTTCAAGAACGTTGCCACTTCCGTCAAGAAGTGCAGGGCCAAAGTTCCAAGCCTGCCATGCACCCTTTGCTATAACAGCGTCGCTGTCATATTCAGACGGGGAGTAGGTCTGCATTGTGCCGTCTGTGAACAGCACGCACACGTCTGCATCGTTGACATCATCACGGTATTTTATACCGTTTCTTATAACGATACTGCGTTCTGAATTACCATAGAAATCACCGTTTATGGCGAAAAGAGCTTTGTTTTCCACCGCCATACTGAATACTGAGTCCTTGATGTTCTTACCGAATTCTCCGTCTGCAAAGGCGGCTTTTACCTCGCTTGCGCTTGTGACATAAACATCAGCTACAAAATAGGTTATCTTGTTGCTGCCCTCACCGATAGATTTTTTGTATACTGTCACCTGAGCATTGTCAGTTGAAGCCGAGCCAAGCTCCTCAGAGGTTATGGCACCGTTTGTTATACAGCTTATAGCGTTTTGGTCTGAACGATAGTCGGCAGTGTCCTGATTGCCCCAGTTTCTGTGGTTGGTCTGCTCAGTACGCAGTGTGGTTGTAGCCTTTTCTGCCTGCGGAGCTGTTGTGGTAACTGCAGGCTCGCTGTCGTCCTGCGCAGTGCTTTCTGCCTGCGAGTTGTCAGCCGCATTTGGCAGGGTGAAGCTACCCTCTGCGGAGCTGTCAACTGTTGCGATCACTTCTCCCTTTACTCCTGAACTTTGCGGCATAACGTAGTCAAAAAGCATGAACACGCCTATCGCTGCCGCTGTAAGCACAACGTCCGTTATGATCATTGCCCAGACAGGCATTGGCTTTTTTGTCTTATTCGTCAATTTTTCTTTCCCTCTTTCTGAAAACGAAACTTTTTTGCGCCGCCCAGCTTATAAAGAAAAGCAGCACTTCTATAAGTATTTTGCTGATATATTTGTTGTGTATGAGATATTTCACACATAGCTCTAGCATTATTGTGTTTGCAGCTAGTATTAATGCGGCAAGCAGAAAGTATTTTGCGGCTGTCTTTGCAATGCCTTCCTTATTTTTAAAGACGAATTTTTTGTTCATGGAAAAGTTGAAAATGGAGCTTATCACTCTTGCACATATGTTAGAAAACGCTACGCTCCCGCTTATCATTGCGAAAATGCTGTAGCAAATATAGTCCACGCAGAAGCTAAGAAGTGATGAGCATGAGAATTTCAGTATATCCTTGTATATCCTCCATGAGTCTTTGATAGGATTAAAATGTGATGACTCGTTTTTGCCAAGGTAAACTGTTTCGATAGGCACTTCATAGAATCTTATGCCTTCTCTTGCACATTCAAGTAGCATATTCATCTCAAACTCATATCTGTCACCGTTTACCGACAGCATAAAAGGTATGAGCTTTGAGGAAAAGCCACGCAAGCCCGTCTGCGTGTCGCTTACCTTTACTCCTGCGGCAAATGAGAAAACGAATTTTGTGATGTTGTTGCCGAATTTGCTTCGCAGTGGTATCTTTCCCGAAAATCTGCGACAACCCATAATAAGCTTGTCAGGGGAGCTTTTCAGGGCTTCCGACACCCTTATTATATCCTCCACCTTGTGCTGTCCGTCTGCGTCTGCAATGACGATGCCCACAGTGTCGGCTTCATGTTCTTTTATGTATTCAAGTGCGGTTTTTATGCCACGCCCCTTGCCTTTGTTTACCTCATGGGTGAGAACTATGGCTTTTTTTGCGGCTTCGGCAAAAATCGGCAGCTTATCCTTGCCGCTGCCGTCATTAATGACAATTATATGAAAATCGGTCAATGAAGATATATCGTCAATAACAGCCAGCATTTTTTCATCAGGCTCATAAGCGGGTATCACCGCATAAAATCTATCTATCGCCAAGATATCTTCTCCTTTCATTTATCGTATGGTCTAAGTATATCACATATGCTTTAAAAATACAATAAAACTTCTGAAGAATTTATACATAGTTTATCTGTCGAAATTTTGCGAAAATGAAATTGTGTCAGTATTATTGACAAAATAATAAAAATGTCGTATAATAGAAGAAACAATAAAAAATGTACAAATTAATTCAGCAAACGGAGGATTTGATTTCATGGAATATAGAGTTCTTGAAACACGTTCAGCCGATATTCTCACTAAGTACTACAATAACGAGATAGACAGCTTTCTTAATGCCTGTCATGAAGACATTCTGTGGATAGGTCCTGCTGAGAAGCATGTGATACGCACCAGAAAGGCGCTTGTTGATGCTTTTTCGCAAGAAGAACACGAGCTTGAATTTGTGCTCAGCGACCTAAAGGTGTTTTCCATAGGTCTTACGGAATGTTCCTGCGAGGTCATAATGTTTTTCATTTTGGATACGATTTGGCCTGACAGCAGTGTTGGGAGAGCAGATCAAAGGATGCAGTTTACATGGGTGAGCGAGAACGGCGTAGAAAAAATAAAGCTTTGTCACATTTCCAATGCCATTAAATATGATGAACGTGACAGGATATATCCTGTACATTATGAAGAAATATACAAGAAAAATGTCTGTTCAGGTGAAAGGCGTACAAAGAGAGTGATAGTAAATGGCGTAGACAGGTCGCTTGTTTTTCTGGATAGGTCATGGATAGCTTATGTGGAAAGCAGTGGCAGTCACTGCGTCATATATACCATTGACGGCTCATTTGAATCAGTGCAGAGCCTTAAGGTGTTTGAAAGACGATATAGGGATATGTTTGTGCGCTGTCATGAAAATTATCTTGTAAATCCTGAATATGTAAGCCGCATAAGCCGTTACAGAATAGAGCTTACATATGGCAAGGTGATCCCTATTTCTGAGAAGAATTACACTGCTGTGAAAACAAAATTATCCCATATAACATAAAAACTGGTGAACATTTTGCGTGTTCGCCAGTTTTTTAATCAGCATATTTTTTCTAAATTTCGCCGTATGGATTTTATTATCCGCTTTTCAAGTCTTGATATGTAGGATTGGGATATACCGACTTCATCAGCGACCTGCTTCTGGGTCATTTCTTTTTTGCCTGAAAGCCCAAATCGCATTTTCATTATCTGCTTTTCACGAGGGCAGAGCTTTTCGATCTCCTCCAGAAGAAGCTGTTTCTCAACTTCGCTTTCTATACCCTTGTTCACGGTGTCGTCATCGGTGCCTAGAATATCGGATAAAAGCAGCTCGTTGCCGTCCCAGTCTACATTCAGCGGTTCGTCTATGGATATTTCATTTTTATACTGATTTGATTTTCTAAGAAACATAAGTATCTCGTTTTCTATGCACCGTGAAGCATAGGTCGCGAGCTTGATGTTTTTATCAGGACAGAAGGTGTTCACTGCCTTGATAAGCCCTATCGAGCCTATTGAGATAAGATCCTCTATGCCTGTGCCTGTTGACTCAAACTTCTTTGCTATATATACCACAAGCCTGAGATTATGCACGATAAGCAGTTCTCGGGCTTTTTTCGGGTCTGTTTCAAGAAGCTCAAAGGCTTTTTTCTCTTCCTCTTTGTTTAGGGGCGGCGGTAACGAATCTGCACCGTTTAGGTAATCTATAGTTTCGGGGTCGTCTGAAAACAAACGGCTCAAAAATCTGTTCAGCCCTAGAGCGAGTGTTTTAAGTGTGGTCATTTGTATTCCTCCTGTATTATCCCAGCAATGCGGGGTTGAATATAGCCCGTGACTTTCCGTTCAGCGAGGGCTTTATGCCCACATAGCACCTGACGTTGTGTACACGGTCTTTATCGTCGATTATCTTTACGCTCCCTGCGGCGGTTATGTGGATAATTCCCTCACCACTGATAGTAGAGCAGGGGATAAGCCTGAAACCGCTTAGAGGGTCAGGCTCGTCACGGTCAAGGTCATAGTGATAGAAAAGTCTGTCACAGCAGAAAACCACCACTGGCGTTCCTGTGAAGCTGTCGCAAAGCCTGTTCCCACTGTCGCATATGGCAGGGACTTTCACTATACAGCCACCATTTTCGTATATGGCTTCGTATTTTGCGACCCTGTTGAAACACCTGCGTGTGATGTTCTCATAAAGACAGAGCAGACCATATGCTATACCGCAGGCAAGGGCAAGCTTAAATAGAGAGATGTCAAAATACACAGTGAGGTTTCTGAAAAAAATCACCTTGCTCCCTGATATCTGCCAAAGGGTCACCACTATACCTGTGAAAACTGCGTCCACTGCACAGTATATGATAAAGTATCGAAGTAGTTGCCAAGGGTCTTTACACCCAAAGGCTATAAGCACTGTGAATACCGCACTGACAAGCTTTATCACCACAATAAGAACTGCAGTGAAATATCCTCTGCTGTCTATAGCCATAACAAGCGACGAAAGTCCTCCCACCGAGCAAGCTGTCAACAGCCGCAGAGGACTTATGACCTTGTGACATATCCTGCCTGCCGCTTCCAGCATGATAAGCGTCATAATGGCGTTTGTCACAAGGAGTATATCTATGTAAATTTTCATGGCGTTCCTCCCTTTGATATTATGATAGCACTGCTTGGATGGAAAAATTGTCGCAATGGGGACAAAAAAAGATCCGCCCTCCCAAAATGGGAAAGCGGATAGCTTATTTGATATCAAATTAATCAGCAAAGAAAACTGAGAAAGCCTTATATGCCATATAAGTGTCTATCTTCGAGGTTATCTCAAATGGTGCGTGCATTGAAAGCACTGGTACGCCAACGTCGATAACGTTCATGTCAAGGTTTGCGATATACTGTGCGACAGTTCCTCCACCGCCGCCGTCGACCTTGCCAAGCTCGCCTGTCTGCCAAACGATGTTATGCTCGTCAAAGAGTTTTCTTACTCTGCCCACAAATTCAGCAGAAGCATCGGAAGTGCCTGACTTGCCTCTTGCGCCTGTGAACTTTGTGGCAACAACGCCGTAGTTTATCTGTGATGAGTTTCTTATCTCGAACGGCTCTGAGAATGTTGGGTCATATGCCGCATTTACGTCTGCTGAAAGGCACTCGGAAGCAGAGATAACGTTTCTGCCCTCAAGTCCGTATACCTTTGCAAGGTCAGCAATGAAGTATGGCAGATATGAGCTGTTAAGTCCTGTGTTGCCGTCACTTCCTGTTTCTTCCTTGTCTGTGAGTATGGTCATGCAGGTCTTTTTAGGGTCTTTGCATTTGAGGATAGCCTGCAAAGCTGTGTATGCACAAACTCTGTCGTCCTGACCATAAGAGCCTACCATGCTTCTGTCAAAGCCAACGTCCTGTGCCTTGAATGCAGGAACAGCTTCAAGCTCTGCAGAAACGAAATCGTCCTCTACGATGCCGTACTTCTCGTTAAGGATAGCCATTATGTTGAGTTTTACCTTGTTTGAAACAGCGTCATCTCTGAATGGTCTGGAGCCTATGAGCAGATTAAGCTCCTCGCCCTTGATGAGCTGTGGAGCAGGTCTTTTCATCTGAGCGTCTGCAAGGTGTGGCAGGATATCAGTTACGCAGAAAACAGGGTCGTCCTTGTCCTCGCCGATATTTACTGTAACGCTTTCGCCGTCAGCCTTTATAACAACGCCATGAAGTGACATTGGAACAGTTGTCCACTGATATTTTTTTATACCGCCGTAATAGTGTGTCTTGAACAGGCAAAGCTCCTTGTCCTCGTAAAGTGGGTTCTGCTTAAGGTCAAGACGTGGTGAGTCGATATGAGCGGCAGCAAGTCTGATGCCTTTTTCAAGACCGTCCTTGCCCATAACTGTAAGTATGATAGCCTTTCCTCTGTTTACAAAATAGAACTTGTCGCCGGCGTCATACTTCTTGCCCTTTTCATAAGGCTTGAAGCCTGCTTTTTCAGCCTGAGCCACTGCCTCGATAACAGCCTCACGCTCTGTCTTTGCAGTGTTCAGAAAGCTTTTATAGCCCTCGCAGAACTTGTCTGCCTTTTTGATTTTTTCTTCGCTAAGGCGAAGTCCACCGTTTTTCTTATCCGAAAGAAGCTTTTCTGCAAGCTTTTCGCCCTCGGACTTTTCTTTCTTCTTATTATCCATTTAAAGTCCTCCTTTTAATGTATTCTTATTGAAACTGCGTTACAATGGGCGGACACTGTTCGCCCCTGCGCATGGTTTTGCTTAACTGTTTTCTGTAATATCCCCATGACTGCTGAGTATATCCTTATAATTGTCATAGGCTTTGCGTATCTTGCGCACATAGTTTGAAGTCTGGTCATTTTCGTCAGGTATGTCGCTGACTTTGAAATTGTCAGGGTCAACAGTGCCGTTTTCTATCCAACTGTCAACAAGATTCATTCCGCAGTGATATGCCGCCGCTGTCAGCTCTACAGAGCCGTCATACTTTTCCATAAGATAGCTGAGATAGTATGTGCCATATTGGATATTAAGTTCAGGGTCGAACATATCGTCATAGGTGTTGTCACGCTGATCGTCAAGGCGATATTTTATCCAATCGTATGCGTCCTCCATAAGCTGCATAAGACCTCTAGCACCCACTGATGAAACAGCGTCCTTATTAAAGCCGCTTTCCACTTTTATTACAGAGAACACAAGCACAGGGTCGCACTTGTACTTGGTGCTGTATCTTATTACATACTCCTCATAATCTGTAGGATATGAAAAAGAGTTCGGAATATCCTTTGCCTTGTTGATTATCTGCTCGTGATAAAGGTATGTGAGCCAGCCTATACCGCAAAGCAGAAGTATGACTGCTATGAGTACGGGACCTTTTTTTATGTGCCTTTTCTTTTTACGCCTGCTGTTTTTTCCATTAGCCGCCATTATATCTTTCCTTTATTGTTTCTATGACCTCACAGGTCTTTTGGAATGTGTCATTCACAGATCCGTTGTTCTCAATGACGAAATCGCTGTGAGCCTTGAAAAATTCCATAGTATGCTGAGAAGAAAAACGCTTTTTTGCAAGCTCCGCCGAAATGCCGTCCCTTTTGGTTATCCTTTCAAGCCTTATGCCAAAGTCTGCCACAACGCTTACGATAACACTGCAAAGCTTATCCGCACCTGCTTCAAAAAGGGTCGGTGCGTCAAGAAGTATGAACCTGCTTGGTGTGGCGTTTATCTTTTCGTCAATAAGCTTGTTTATAAAAGGGTATATGGTATCATTGAGCATTTGAAGCTTATTCTTATCTGAAAAAACTATCTCCCCGAGCTTCTGTCTGTCAAGAGAATAGTTCTCGTCAAAGCAGCTTGGGAAAAGCTTTGCAAGCTCTTTACAGCATTCGCTATCAGCGTTTGTGACTTCTCTTGCGACTATATCGCAGTTTATTATCTCAAAGCCATTTTCTCTGAAAGCGTCAGATATAGTTGTCTTGCCTGCACCGCTTTGACCTGTAAGCCCTACTACTGTTTTTTTCACAGTTTCACCACCTGAAAGCCTGCGGCTCTTAAAAGTCGGTTATACACTGCAAGCCCCACGCCGTCTTTGTTAGGACAGCGTGCATAGACTTTCTTTGCACCTATATCGTCAAGCTCTCTGAGAACGTCAAAAAGCTCTTTTGCCTGTTCCTCGTCATTTGCGCCATAGCAGATGTGGGGCATATCAAGCCCCTCGCAATCGCTGTCAGTAAACACCATAAGCGTGGTGTCATTGTCAGCGTGAGTTTTCACATATTCTCTGAAAGCTTCAAGACTGCTGTCAATGATAGTCACATCAGCCTTTGGGGCATAGTGCTTGTATTTCATACCAGGTGAGCGAACTTTTACGTTCTCACCCAGCTTTTCCAAAACGCCCTTGTCGATAAGAACGTTCGGGGTGATCTCCATAAAATCCTCGGCTGAGATAAATCCCGGTCTGAGAAGTCTTATTCCGTCCTCGCCTTCAAAGCTTATAACAGTTGATTCAACGCCCACTCCGCAAGCTCCGCCGTCTATTATGGCAGGTATTCTGCCGTGCATATCGTTAAGGACGTGCTGTGCTGTTGTAGGTGACGGGCTTCCTGAAAGGTTTGCCGACGGTGCGGCGATAGGGAAGCCGCAGGCTGAGATAAGCGCTTTTGCCACCTTATGTGACGGCATTCTTATGCCCACCGTGTCAAGTCCTCCGCTCGTTACCATTGGTATTTTTTCAGACTTTGGCATTATCATGGTGAGAGGTCCTGCCCAAAATTTTTCTGCGCACTTTACAGCAAGGGGCGGTATCTTATCCACAAGTCCCTCAAGCTGAGAAATGTCAGATATATGCACTATAAGAGGATTGTCGGCAGGTCTGCCCTTTGCGGCGAATATTTTTCTTACAGCCGCTTCATCAAAAGCGTTCGCCGCAAGACCATATACAGTTTCCGTCGGCATACCAACGACTTCACCCTGTGAGAGCAGCTTTGCGGCATATGCTATGCTGTCCTCGTCAGTGCCCAGTATTTTTGTGTCAAACATTTTTTATTCTTCTTCCTGACTTGCAAGCTTGGCAGCCTGATCGGCTGTTGCAAGTGCGTCGATTATTTCATCAAGTGCGCCGTTAAGCACCTGTTCAAGTCTGTAGATAGTAAGACCGATTCTGTGGTCGGAAATTCTTCCCTCAGGATAGTTGTAAGTTCTTATTCTTTCGGAACGGTCGCCTGTTCCCACCTGTGAACGTCTGTTGTCTGCGATCTCCTTGTTCTGTGCCTGAACTTTCTGATCAAGAAGTCTTGAACGGAGAACTTTCAGAGCCTTTTCCTTGTTCTTGAACTGTGAACGCTCGTCCTGACACTCAACTACCATACCTGTAGGCAGGTGAGTTATTCTGATAGCGGAAGATGTCTTGTTGATGTGCTGTCCGCCTGCTCCTGATGAACGGAACACGTCTATTTTCAGATCTTTTTCTTCGTTAAGGTCAAGCTCCACCTCATCAGCCTCAGGGAGGACGGCAACTGTAACAGTAGACGTGTGAACTCTGCCCTGTGACTCAGTTTCAGGTACACGCTGAACTCTGTGTACTCCGCTTTCGTATTTCAGTCTTGAATATGCTCCCTCGCCTGAAACGCTGAAGGTTATTTCCTTATAGCCACCAAGCTCTGTTTCGTTGGCGTTCATGACTTCTATAGTCCAGCCCTTTGAAGCGGCATACATTGAATACATTCTATAAAGAGAGCCTGCGAACAGTGCAGCTTCCTCACCGCCTGCTCCGCCTCTTATCTCTATGATAACGTTACGCTCATCGTTAGGGTCTTTCGGCAGCAGGAGAAGCTTAAGCTCTTCTTCAAGCTTAGCCATATCTTCCTTGGACTCCTCAAGCTGCATCTGCACCATTTCCTTGAAGTCCTTATCCATTCCGCCTGCGTCAAGAAGCTCGATGGCTTCGTCATTGGCAGCCTTTGCCTTTTTGTATTCGCCGAACTTTTCAACTATCGGCGTAAGTGTCTTGTATTCTTTCATAAGGCTCGTATACAGTGAAGTGTTGTTTACAGTTTCAGGCTGCATGAGCTTTTCGTTTATTTCATTGAATTTATCTTCGAGTGCTTTGAGTTTTTCAAACATAGTTATATTCTCCTGTCATTTTTATTTCATATCATACATTTGTTATATATCATAAATTGCGAGAATAGCTATGACTCAGCCTCTCTGATAATAGTTTTTACGTTCTTTTCGGCTTTGCTGCGTACTATCATGAACTCTCGTCCGCAGCCCTCGCAGCGCAGCTTGAAATCCATGCCTGAGCGCAGAACTATCATTCTGTTACTGCCGCAGGGGTGACTTTTCTTCATTACAAGAATATCGCCTTTTACAATATCCATTTTGCACCACTTTCCTTTCTTAAAAGGTGAAGCAGAGCGAATACTCTGCTCATACATCGTTATTATAACACATTTCTCCCTTTATTGCAATAGCGGAGAGGGCGGTTTTATTGATGTACAAATATTATAGTCCATATATTTGATTTTTGTTGCATTGTTACAAAAATGACATTATAAGAAGCTGAATTTACAAAATGTTCATTGAATAGCTTTTGAAAAAGTGTTAATATTAGATTGTTCAAATTTGAAATATCTAATATTGGAGGTTTGACAATGAACGATAATATGACAACAGCAACGCATATGTTTGATCATTCAAAGAAGCTTGCAGAAGCATATGAAAAAGTCATGCAGCCCCTTTGTAAAAAGCTCGATATGCCAAAGACGGCGCTTGACGTGCTCATGTTCCTTGCGAACAATCCTGAGTTCAACACAGCGGGTGATGTGTGTAGATATAGGAATATCAAGGCGGCGCTTGTGTCTTTCCATGTAGAAAAGCTTGTGGAAGCAGGCTTTGTTGAAAGGCAGGCGGTAAAGGGCGACAGAAGAAAATGCCGTCTGGTCTGCACAGAAAAGGCCCAGCCTGTTATAAAAGAGGGCAGAGAGCTGCAGAAAAAGTTCGCACACAAGCTTATCGCTGGCTTTTCGGACGATGACATGGCACATTTCAAAAAATGCCTGCATATCGTTAGCAACAATATAGACAGCATTCTTAAAGAATGTATGTAGAAGGAGGTAACAAATATGATAAAACTGCTTAAAAAGATGGGCAAGCGTGAGGTGCTTATGGCTGTTCTCTGTGCACTTCTGGTGCTGGGACAGGTGTATTTTGACCTGACGCTGCCTGACTATATGACTGACCTGACCATGATGCTCAACACGGCAGGCAGTGAAACTTCCGATATCCTGAACGTCGGACTTAAAATGCTTGGCTGTACCCTTGCAAGTGCCGCTCTTGCTATCGTCTGCGGCTATCTTTCCGCAAAGACTGCCTCAGGATTCAGCTACACAATAAGAGAAAAGCTGTTCAACCATGTTATGGATATGGGCAGCGAAGAGATGCAGGACTTTTCCATACCTAGTCTTATAACAAGGACAACAAACGACATTACACAGATACAGATGATAATATCAATGGGCTTGCAGATGATAATAAAATCTCCTATCATGGCGGTTTGGGCTGTTATAAAGATACTTGGCAAGAGCTGGGAGCTTTCAGCGGTGACTGCGGCGTTCGTTGTGGTGATATGCGTATTCGTTCTTGCAGTTATGGCGACCTGCATACCGAGATTCCGTATCGTTCAGAAGCTAACTGATAAAATAAACCGTGTGGCAAGAGAAAATCTCACAGGCATAAACGTTGTCCATGCTTTCAATGCTGAGAAATATCAGAACGACAAGTTCGATGTTCCAAGCAAGGATATGATGAACACACAGCTCAAAAACCAGAGAATGTTCGCACTTATGATGCCAGTTATGAATATCGGAATGAATGGTCTGACCCTTGCTATCTACTGGCTTGGAGCAGTGCTTATCCAGCAGATAGCCCTGACGGCTGTTCAGGACAGGATAACGTTTTTCAGCAACGTGGTGGTATTCAGCACATATGCCACATACGTTGTAATGTCATTTATGATGCTCGTTATGATATTCATGATGCTCCCTGCGGCTCAGGTATCTGCAGAGCGTATCAACGAAGTGCTTGAGCGTGACGTGAACATAAAAGAGGGAAGCGTCGGCGAGGGAAGAGAGCAGGGTACTGTTGAGTTCAAAAACGTTTCTTTCAGATATCCTCATGCCTCTGAGGACGAGCTGAGCAACATAAGTTTCAAGATAGAAAAGGGTCAGACCCTTGCCATAATCGGCGCAACAGGAAGCGGCAAGACAACGCTTATAAGCCTTATACCAAGATTTTATGACGCAACAGAGGGCGAAGTCCTCGTGGACGGCGTAAACGTAAAAAACTACAAGTTCGATACCCTTTATGACAAGCTTGGATATGTAACACAGAAGGCTGTGCTTTTTGCAGGAAGTATAAGAGAAAATGTTTTCTTTGGCGAGAGTGCCGCTCCTGAAACTGACGAGGAGCTTAAAAACGCTATCGAGCTTTCTCAGGCGGAGGAGTTTGTGGATAAGCTTCCTGACGGCACAGAGCATATGATATCTCAAATGGGCAGAAACGTTTCAGGCGGACAGAAGCAGCGTTTGTCTATTGCAAGAGCGCTTTCAAGAAAGCCTGAGATACTTGTATTTGATGATTCTTTCTCAGCCCTTGATTACAAGACAGACGCAAAGCTCAGAGAGGGTCTTAACGAGAAACTTAAGGACACAACAAAGATAATCGTTGCGCAGAGAATAAGCACTATCCGTCATGCAGACAAGATAATAGTCCTTGACCGTGGCGAAGCCGTGGGCATGGGTACTCATGATGAGCTTATGAAAAATTGCGACGTATACAAAGAGATAGCACTTTCACAGCTTAGTGCGGCAGAGCTTGCATAGAAAGGGGGACTGCACAATGAGAAAATACGAAAAGGCTAGTAAGGGCGAAATGGCGTCCGCTATGAAAAAAATAATAGAGTATATGAAAGGCAGTGTAGGTATCGTTGCCGTGGCATTGGTTCTTGCGGCGCTTGGTGCGGTGCTGACTATCATAGGACCTGACAAGGTGGGCGAGATAACCGACCTTATTGCAGACGGACTTATGACAGGCATTGACCTTAAAGCGGTGGCAAGGGTAGGAATTTTCCTTGGAGCGATATATATTTCAAGCTCGCTGTTCACATTCATTCAGCAGTATATAATGGCGACAGTCACCCTGAAAATGTCATACAGAATGAGAAGCGACCTTTCAAGAAAGATAAACTGCGTTCCTCAGAAGTATTTCAACTCACATTCACAGGGCGATATACTCAGCCGTATCACAAATGATGTATCGACTTTGCAGCAGGGTCTTACAAACAGCCTGCCTACTATAATAAGTGCGGCGGCACAATTTGTGGGCTGTCTTATAATGATGTTCGTTACAGAATGGCGACTTGCGCTCATCTCACTGTTCATCACATTCTTTGGGCTTTTCCTGATAGTTTTCATAATGTCAAAATCACAGAAGTTTTTCCTCGACAGACAGGAAAGCCTTGGTAAGCTTAACGGCTATGTTGAGGAGATGTATTCAGGTCACGAGGTAGTAAGGATATCCCGTGGAGCAGATAATGTAAAGAAACATTTCGCCGGACTTAACGAAGCTGTATACAACGCAAACTGGAAGTCACAGTTTCTGTCAGGTATCATGCAGCCGCTTATGAACGTTATCGGAAATCTTGCATACGTTGCAGTATGCGTTTTCGGCTCAATGCTCGCCCTTAACGGCACTATCACATTCGGCGTAATAATATCGTTCATTCTTTATGTAAGACTTTTCACATCACCTCTTGGTCAGATAGCTCAGGGCATGACAAATATGCAGACAGCTTCCGCCTCAGCTCAGAGAATATTTGACTTTATCGAAAGCGAGGAACTTCCAGACGAGAGCGACAAGAGCAGTGAAATGCCTGAGGTAAAGGGCAACGTAAGCTTTGAAAATGTTCGTTTCAGCTATCCTGATACTCCTGACAAGGTGATAATAAAGAACTTTTCCGCAGAGGTAAAGGCAGGTCAGAAGGTGGCTATCGTTGGACCTACCGGAGCAGGTAAGACCACAATGGTAAATCTGCTTATGAGATTTTTCGAGATAAACAGCGGAAGTATCTCCATAGACGGCACGCCTATATCACAGCTGAGCCGTGAAACTGTCCACAATATGTTCAGCATGGTTTTGCAGGACACATGGCTTTTTGAGGGCACTGTGAGAGAAAACCTTGTTTACAACATGGAGGGCATAAGCGACGATTCCCTTGAAAGAGTGTGCAAAGCCTGCGGTCTGGATAAGTTCGTTCATACGCTCCCTGAGGGCTTTGATACAGTGCTTTCAGAAAGCGTAGCAATATCCGCAGGACAGAAACAGCTTCTCACTATCGCAAGGGCAATGCTCCAGAATGCGCCTATGCTCATACTTGATGAAGCAACATCTTCTGTCGATACGAGAACGGAGCTTCTTATCCAAAGGGCAATGGATAAGCTTACAAAAGGCAGAACGAGCTTTGTTATCGCACACAGACTTTCGACTATCAAAAACGCAGACCTGATACTTGTTATGCGTGACGGCGACGTTATCGAAAGCGGAAACCATAAAACTCTTATGGCAAAGGGTGGATTTTATGCCGAGCTTTATAACAGCCAGTTTGATCAGGCTTCATAAAGCAGGCTTTTATATGCAAGGCACACGGCTTTTACGGCTGTGTGCTTTGTGCTTTTTTTACTAAAATGGGTGTGACAGTGGTGTGGCTGTATTGAAAAATGACAATAAAGTGTATTTTATTTCTTAAAATCAGATAATTCACTTGACTAATCCGTATTAAAATGGTATGATAAATATGTATTTTTATAAAATATATTATTTGCAGAAGGATTGATATATAATGAAAACACCATTTATAACCAAGGAAAAGGCTGAGGAGATAATCAAGCAGTATCCTACACCTTTTCATATCTACGACGAAAAGGGTATCAGACAGAGAGCCAGAGATCTTTACAAGGCATTTAGCTGGAACAAAGGCTTTAAAGAGTATTTCGCTGTAAAGGCTACCCCTAACCCATTCATTTTGAAAATACTCAAGGAAGAGGGCTGCGGCGTTGACTGTTCTTCTCTTACTGAGCTTATGATGAGCGACTGCTGCGGATTCAGCGGAAGCGACATCATGTTTTCTTCAAACGTAACTCCAAAGGCGGATTTTCTCAAGGCAAGAGAGCTTGGCGCTTATATCAACCTTGACGATTTCACTCACATAGATTATCTTGACGACCTTTGCGGTATTCCTGAAACTATCTGCTGCCGTTTCAATCCGGGCGGACACTTCGAGATAGAAACTCAGATAATGGACAACCCTGGTGAGGCTAAGTACGGCTTCACAAGAGAACAGCTTTTTGAGGGCTTCAAGGTACTTCAGCAGAAAGGCGCAAAGCATTTCGGACTTCACGCTTTCCTTGCTTCAAACACTGTTTCAAACGCTTATTATCCAAAGCTTGCAAGAATACTTTTTGAGCTTGCTGTTGAGCTTCATGAAAAGACGGGTGCAGACATCAAGTTCGTAAACCTTTCAGGCGGTGTTGGCATAGCATATGAGCCTGACAAGCCACAGAACGATATCTTCGCTATCGGCGAGGGCGTTCGCAAGGCATTTGAGGATATAATGGTTCCTGCTGGTCTTGGGGACGTTGCTATCTTCACAGAGCTTGGCAGATATATGCTTGCTCCGTTCGGTCATCTCGTTGCTACCTGCACACATCATAAGCATACTTATAAGGAGTATGTTGGTCTTGATGCTTGTGCCTGCAACCTTATGCGTCCTGCTATGTACGGTTCATATCATCACATTACAGTTCTTGGCAAGGAGAACGCTCCATGCGACCACAAGTATGACGTAACCGGTGGTCTTTGCGAGAACAACGATAAGTTTGCGATCGACAGAATGTTGCCTGAGATAGACACCGGCGATATAATTGTTATCCACGACACAGGCGCACACGGCTTCTCAATGGGTTATAACTACAACGGAAAGCTCCGTTCAGCAGAGATACTTCTCCACGAGGACGGCTCATTCGATATGATAAGACGTGCCGAAACTCCTGCTGACTATTTCGCAACATTTGATTTCACTGATATTTTCGATAAATATACAAAGAATAATAAGTAATGGTGCTTAGATCCACAGGGAATTTCTCTGTGGGTCTTGCTGTTTTTGGGCGTTTGGCGAGCAAATATTAAAAAAATCGGAATTTATGTGATTTTTGCTTGCAAAATAGTATGAGATGTAGTATAATATTAAATTGAATTGGTGTATTTTTGCACCTAAGGCGTTGCCTTAATATTAAGAAAGGTCAGGGATTATATATGGATTTGAACATGGTCAAGTATCTGGCAGAGCTTAGCAAGCTGGAATATTCCGATAAAGAGCTTGCAGCCACAGCCGAGCAGATGACTGATATTATTGATCTTATGGATACCGTAAAGGAAATCGACATTACCTATGACGATCTCAAGGACAATCACGATGTTTACCTCAACGATCTGAGAAAAGACGAGGTCATCGAATCTATGCCTACTTCAAAGGTCCTTTCAAATGCAGTGAATACAAACAACTGCTTTGTAGTGCCTAAGGTCGTAGAGTAAATTTAACAGGAAGGTAGTGTGAAATTTGGACGTTTCTTCAATGAAAATCCGTGATATGCGTAAGGCTCTTGACAGTAAGGAAATTTCCGCTAAAGAGCTTGCACAGACATATTTTGAGAGAATAAAGAAATATGACGATAAGGTAAAGAGCTTTATCACTGTTACTGAGGAAAAGGCTCTGGAGCAGGCTGAAAAGGCTCAGGGCGTTATCGATAAGGGCGAAGCAAAGGCTCTCACCGGAATACCTGTGGCAGTAAAGGACAATATTTGTACAGAGGGCGTAAAGACCACCTGTGCGTCAAAAATGCTTGAAAACTTTGTTCCACCTTATAATGCGACCGTTATGGAAAAGCTCGACGCTGAGAACATAGTAATGCTCGGCAAGACTTCTATGGACGAGTTCGCAATGGGAGGCTCTACACAGACCTCCGCTTTTGCAAAGACTAAAAACCCTTATGATCTTGACCGTGTACCTGGAGGCTCATCAGGCGGATCTGCTGCGGCTGTCGCTGCGGGACTTGCTCCTGTCGCCCTTGGTACTGATACGGGCGGATCTATCAGACAGCCTGCTGCTTTCTGCGGCGTGACCGGTATCAAGCCAACATACAGCAGAGTTTCAAGATTCGGTCTTGTGGCTTTCGCATCATCTCTTGACCAGATAGGTTCTATCGGTCTTGACGCTCATGACTGTGCTATACTCCTTAACGAGATATGCGGCTATGACTTCCATGACGGCACAAGCTCAAAGCTTGAAGTGCCTGACTTCACCGCAAAGATAGGCGAGTCAATGAAGGGCATGAAGATAGCTATACCTAAGGAATTTTATGCTGAGGGCATAAATGATGAGGTAAAGGCTGCTGTGCTCAAGGCTGCTGATGAATATAAGGCTATGGGTGCTGAACTTGTGGAGTGCTCAATGCCGTCACTTAAATATGCTGTTCCTTGTTATTATCTTCTTGCTTGTGCTGAGGCTGCGTCTAACCTGTCAAGATATGACGGTATCAAGTACGGTCACAGAACTGCTACAGCCGACAGCTATGAAGAGCTTATAATCAAGTCACGTTCAGAGGGCTTTGGCGAGGAAGTAAAGAGAAGGATACTTCTTGGAAACTACTGCCTGTCAAGCGGATATTATGACGCTTACTACAGAAAAGCAATGGCTCTCAGACAGCTTATAAGAAAAGAATACAACGATATATTTGAGAAGTGCGATGTTATTCTTACGCCGACAACTCCTGCTGTTGCATACAGCCCTGAGATGACTTCCGACCCTGTTCAGATGTATCAGGCTGATATATGCACAGTTACAGTAAATATCGCAGGTCTGCCTGCAATATCAACTCCTTGCGGCTATGACAGCAAGGGTATGCCTATCGGTATGTCTGTTATAGGCAGAAAGTTCGACGAGGCAACTATCATCAAGACTGCCGACGCATACGAAAAGGGCTTCAAGCCTGTTGCGCCAAAGCTTTAAGGGAGGTAAGACAAATGGAAAAATGGAGAACGGTCATCGGCCTTGAGATCCACGCCGAGCTGCTTACCAAAACTAAGATCTTTTGTAACTGCTCCGCTGAGTTCGGAGGTGCGCCAAATACAAGATGCTGCCCTGTATGTACAGGTATGCCTGGTACTCTGCCTATCATCAATCAGCAGGCTGTAGAGTATGCTGTAAAGGCAGGATATGCGCTTAACTGCGGCATCAACAAGTTTTCAGTATTCGACAGAAAGAACTACTTCTATCCTGACCTGCCAAAGGCATATCAGATATCACAGCTTTACAGACCTATCGTAGGTCCTGGATATGTGCCTATCGAGGTGAACGGTCAGAAAAAGAATATCAGAATAAACCATATCCACCTTGAGGAAGACGCCGGTAAGCTCGTTCATGACGCTTTCAACGGAATCTCAATGGCTGACTATAACAGATGCGGAATCCCGCTTATCGAGATAGTTACTGAGCCTGATATAGCGTCAGCAGAAGAAGCAATGGCTTTCGTTGAGCAGATATCTCTGCTTTTACAGTATGCAGGCGTTTGCGACTGTAAAATGGAGCAGGGCTCACTGAGATGTGACGTTAATATCTCTCTTATGCGTCCTGATGCAACTGAGTTCGGTACTCGTGCGGAGATAAAGAACATCAACTCTATCAAGTCTGTTGGCAGAGCTATCAAGTATGAGGAAAAAAGACAGGCGCTTCTTCTTGAAGCTGGCAAAAAGGTCGTTCAGGAAACAAGACGTTACAACGCAAACAGAGATAAGACAACTTCAATGCGTACAAAGGAAAACGCTAACGATTATCGTTATTTCCCAGAGCCTGATATTCTTCAGGTAAACCTTACAGACGCTCAGCTTGATGAGATAAAGGCTAAGCTGCCTGAAATGCCAAGCAGCAGATTCAAGAGATACACTGAGGAATACGGTATTTCTGAGATAGACGCAAAAACTCTTATCCAAACAAAGATAATCTCAGATTTCTTTGAGAATGCACTTAAGAGATATAACAATCCTAAGAGTGTGGCTGTGTTCATTCTCGGCGAGTTTATGAGAAGAGTAAATTTGGGCGAGATAGATATAAACAATATCAGCTTCACACCTGAGGAGTTTGCAGAGCTTGTCGAAATGGCTGATACAGAGAAGGTATCAAAGAACGACGCTAAGACCGTGTTCAGAGCAATGGTAGAAGAGGGCGGCAAGCCTATGGACATTGCAAAGAGCAAGGGTATGATAATCACTGTGGATACTGCAAAGGTTGAGGCAGGCGTTGACGAGATACTCGCCGCAAATGCCGCACAGGTAGAGCAGTATAAGAACGGAGAAACAAAGGTATTCGGCTTTATCATGGGTCAGTGTACAAAGGCTCTCAAGGGCGTTGCTACACCTAAGATAATCAAGGAAATTCTTGAAAGCAAGCTGAAAGCTGCCGCTGCAAGCGCTGCTTCTGATACTGAGAAGAAAGAGGACGTAAAGGACAACGTTATCGACACTTCAAAACTCACAAAGTATGAGAACGCTGATAAGTATGTACCTGAAAATGACGGCAAAATGCTTATGATAGATACGGCTGACGTCAAGAAAGAGTTTATGCTTGCTGACGCTAAGGCTAACATGGGCAAGGAAGTTGAGTTTTCAGGCTGTGTTCATAGAATAAAGAACATGGGCAGCATTGCGTTTATCGTTGTAAGAACCTCAAGAGATGTTATACAGACAGTTTACTCTGCCGACAACTGCAAGGATTCTATAGAGGGTCTGAGAGAGGGCTTCTTTGTAAACGTAAAGGGTATCGTCAAGGAAAATCCTAAGGACTTCAACGGTCTTGAAATAGAGCTTAATTCTATAAAGCTTATCTCCACAAACGCCGCTGAACTGCCTTTGAAGATATCACAGGGCAAGCTCAACTGCACAATAGAAGTAAATCTTGACAACCGTGCCGCATCACTGAGAAACCCTTATGAGAGGGCTATATTCAAGCTCCAGGAGGGTCTTGTTCAGGGTATGCACAAGTTCATGCAGGCAAACAACTTCACTGAGATACACTCGCCCAAGATTGTTGCTCAGGGTGCAGAGGGCGGCGCTAACATCTTCCGCCTTGACTACTTCGGCAAGTCTGCGTTCCTTAACCAGTCACCGCAGTTCTACAAGCAAATGGCTGTGGCATTCTTTGACAGAGTTTATGAGATAGCTCCTGTATACAGAGCTGAAAAGCACGCTACTTCACGTCATATCAACGAGTATATCGGTCTTGATTTTGAAATGGGCTATATCGACAGTATGTATGACGTTATGAAAATGGAGATCGCAATGCTCAGATCCATTTTCGAGTATATCAAGGAGAACTATCAGAACGAGTTGAGAATACTTGAGGCTGACGTTCCCGAGATAAAGGAAGTTCCGTCTATCAAGTTTGCTGACGCTATCGAACTGCTGAGAGGCGGCGAGGGAAGCGGCAAGAAGTTCGATCTTGACCCAGAGGACGAGGTAAACCTCGGCAAGTATGCCAAGGAAAAGTACGATTCAGACTTTATCTTTGTTACACACTTCCCATCATCGAAGCCTCCGTTCTATGCAATGAACTCTAGGGAAGACCCAAGAGAAGCATACAAGTTCGATCTGTTGTTCAGAGGACTTGAAATTACTTCGGGCGGTCAGAGAATACACGATTATAACGAGCAGGTAGAGAAGATGAAGGCTCAGGGACTTGACCCTGATGATTTCAAGAACTATCTTGAGGCTCACAAGTATGGTCTGCCACCTCACGGTGGACTTGGTATCGGTCTTGAAAGACTTCTCATGAAGCTTCTTAACAAGAACAACATCAGGGAAACATCACTGTTCCCAAGAGATATCAACAGACTTCTTCCATAGTCTGCAAATATGTTTATCAAAGAACGGGCAGGTCTGTCCGTTCTTTTTTTGTAGGGCGACCTGAGGTCGTCGGGGCTGTATAAAAGCAGAATATTTGTCCAATAAGAATAGTATAATTCAATGATACTGATTCGGAGGACTGATATTCTTGAAAAAAATTCTTACTTTACTTATTTGTTTTTTGACCCTTTGCTCCTGCGGAGGTGAGGTAAATTCCCAGAGGGACAGGCTTGTGACTATGGAAAAAGCATCGGTGATACCTGTGTGCGGAGAGAAAAACTACACTGATGTGGAAACGTCACACAAGCTTAATTATACTGTGCAGAAAGCTATATGGATATCCTATATTGACCTTGCTGATATGCTCACCGGGAAAAGTGCCGAGGAGTTTCGTGAGAACTTTTCTCAGGCGTGTGAAAATGCTTTGAGCATAGGTTGTAATACGCTGTATGTTCACGTCAGACCTTTCGGGGACGCTATATATGATTCGGAACTTTATCCTGCATCAAGATATATAACAGGCGTGGCAGGGGAGCAGAGTGACTTCGACCCGCTTGATATAATGATACAGACCGCACATGATAAGGGGCTTTCTTTTCACGCATGGATAAATCCTCTCAGGTGTGAGAATGAGGAGTGTTTTCAGAATTATGACGATAGCTTTCTTCTGAAAAAGTGGTATGACGAGGGCGACGGCTATCTTGAAAGTGTTGAGGGCGACAGCCATTTGTGGCTCGATCCTGCTTATGATGAGGTAAGACAGCTTATAGCAGAAGGTGCAGCGGAGCTTGCAGAAAATTATGATATTGACGGCTTGCACTTCGACGATTATTTTTATCCCACAATTGACGAGGATTTTGACGCACAGTGCTTTGCGGCTCAGACGGAGTTTGATGATCTAGCAAAATGGCGGCTGAACAATATCTCCCTTATGGTTGGGGAGATATATAGTGCGGTCAAGGGGGTGGATAAGGATATTCTGGTGGGAGTTTCGCCTCAGGGAAATATGGAAAATAACTATGAGTATATGTACGCTGACGTGAAAAAGTGGTGCAGCGAGGAGGGGTATATAGACTATATCTGTCCGCAGATATACTTCGGTTATGAAAATTCTGTGAAACCTTATGAGGACACCCTACAGCAATGGGCTGATATCTGCACAACTGATGTTACGCTGGTGGCAGGTCTGGGAGTATATAAGATAGACAGCGAGAGTGAATTTTCTGAAAATATCGGCATTATCGGCAGGCAGATAAATGACGCTGTAGTTAGTTATAACTACGCAGGAGCGGCGGTATACGGCTATGCAAGCTTGTTTGGTGGCAGTGATAGAGGTGTTCAGGAGCAGGAGTGTATCGAAATTGCTTTTGATAAACTTGATACATCTGTAAAATGATATGCGATATATAAATTATGGTATGTTAAATGTAAACAAATTGTGATATATTATTATAAAATTTATGGAAGTAAACAAAAAACTATTGAAATTTCTTTTTAAATATAGTATAATGTTATATGCTGTAAGGCGATAATAGAAAATGTTTTTGTATTATTTGCCTAAAACAATATTATTTTGCTAATTATTCAGGGAGGGATTTTAGTGTACAAAATCGTAACAAGAAGACAGCTCAACGACGCTGTTGTTCTTATGGAGATCGACGCACCTTACATTGCCGCTAAGGCTGAGGCTGGTCAGTTCATCATCTACAGAGTTGATGAGAAGGGCGAGCGTGTTCCGCTCACTATCGCTGACTATGACAGAGAAAAGGGCACGATCACAATTATTTTCCAGGTAGTAGGTGCATCTACAACTGAGCTTGCAAGACTTAATGAGGGCGACTATATCCATGACGTTGTTGGTCCTCTTGGCGTTGCCACAGAGTATGACGAGGGTATCAAGAGAGTTGCAGTAGTAGGCGGAGGCGTTGGTTGTGCTATCGCTTATCCACAGGCTAAGAAACTCCACAGCATGGGCGTTGAAGTTGATCTTATCGCAGGCTTCAGAAGCAAGGATATCGTTATCCTCGAGGACGAAATGGGCAAGGCTTCTTCACATCTTCATATCTGTACAGACGACGGTTCATACGGCTATCACGGATTTGTTACAAACAAGCTTCAGGAGCTTATTGACGGTGGTGCTAAGTTTGACGAGGTTATCGCTATCGGACCAGTTCCAATGATGAAGTTCGTTTGCAAGGTAACAAAGCCTTATGATATCAAGACTCTCGTTTCACTCAACCCTATCATGATCGACGGCACAGGAATGTGCGGCGGATGTCGTGTAACTGTTGACGGCAAGATCAAGTATGCTTGCGTTGACGGTCCTGACTTTGACGGTCAGAAGGTAGATTTCGACGAGCTTATGAGAAGAAACTCAACTTATAAGGAGCAGGAAAAGGCTCACTTGTGCAGACTTACTGGAGGTGTAAGATAATGGCTAATATGAGTTTGACAAAGACTCCTATCGCAGAGCAGGAGCCAAAGGTAAGAGCTAGAAACTTCAAGGAAGTTACTTTGGGTTACACCCCTGAGCAGGCTATAGAAGAAGCTCAGAGATGTCTTAACTGCAAGCACAAGCCTTGTATGACAGGATGTCCTGTAAGCGTTAGGATTCCTGAGTTTATCGCAAAGGTAGCAGAGGGCAAGTTTGAAGAAGCTTATGCTATCATCAAGACAACAAACGCTCTGCCGGCTGTTTGCGGACGTGTATGTCCACAGGAGCATCAGTGTGAGGGCAAGTGTGTAAGAGGTATCAAGGGTGAGCCTGTTGGTATAGGCAGACTTGAGAGATTCTGTGCAGACTATATGATGGACAAGGCAGTTGCCGTAGAAAAGGCTGAACCAAACGGTCACAAGGTAGCTGTTGTCGGCGGTGGTCCTTCAAGCCTTACAGTTGCAGGCGACCTTGCTAAGCTTGGTTATGACGTAACTATCTACGAGGCATTCCATACAGCAGGCGGCGTTTTGATGTATGGTATCCCTGAGTTCAGACTTCCAAAGGCTATCGTTCAGCACGAGATAGACAATCTGACAAACATGGGCGTACATATCATGACAAACATGGTTATCGGCAGAGTTCTTTCTATCGACGAGCTTATGGGCATGGGCTATGAGGCTGTATTTGTAGGCTCAGGCGCAGGTCTTCCAAGATTTATGGGTATCGAGGGCGAAGGCCTTGTAGGTGTTTACTCTGCTAACGAGTACCTTACAAGAATCAACCTTATGAAGGCATACAAGGACGATTATGATACCCCTATCATGAAGTCAAAGAATGTAGCTGTAGTAGGTGGCGGTAACGTTGCTATGGACGCTGCTCGTTCTGCAATGAGACTTGGCGCTGAGCACGTTTATATCGTATACAGACGTTCAATGGACGAGCTTCCTGCAAGAAAGGAAGAGGTTCATCACGCTCAGGAAGAGGGCATCGAGTTCCTCGTTCTTAACAACCCTGTTAAGATAGTTGGCGACGAGAATGGTCATGTAAACGGCATGGAGTGCATCAAAATGGAGCTTGGTGAGCCTGATGCAAGCGGCAGAAGACGTCCTATCCCTATCGAGGGTTCAAACTTCATTCTTGACGTTGATACAGCTATCACGTCTATCGGTACATCACCTAACCCACTTATCAGAAGTACAACTCCTGGTCTTGAAACAAATGACCACGGCTGCCTTATCGTTGACGAGAACGAGTCAACAACTAAGGAAGGCGTTTACGCAGGCGGTGACGCTGTTACAGGCGCTGCTACTGTTATCCTCGCTATGGGCGCAGGCAAAAAGGCTGCTGCCGCTATCGACGAGTATATCAAGAACAAGAAATAATTTCTTGTAAATGAAAATTATTTGTTAAAAGGCTTGAAGTTTGTGCAAATATCTGATATACTAATATAGTATTATTAGATTTGGAGGTCTTTTGATGAATTTGTCAGCAATTATTTCAGTTTTGGCAGCTGAGCAGAGTTCACCTGCATCACTTGCCATGACTTTTATCCCACTGGTACTCATAATCGTGTTCTTCTATTTCTTTATTATCCGTCCGCAGAAAAAGCAGGATAAGAAAGACGCTGAAATGAGAGATAACCTTGAGATAGGTGACGAGGTCGTTACAAACGGCGGAATCGTTGGTATCGTGTTCTCTATCAAGGACGACACTGTTGTTATCGAAACAGGCGGAGACAGAAGCAAGATCCGTGTTAAAAAGTGGGCTATCGCTAAGAACGAAACAATTCATGACGGTGACGCAAAGTAAATAACGCTTTTGAGGGACGGGTAGTTTTATCCGTCCCTTTTTGTGTTCTTATTGTCCGTGGCTTTGAATATAATTTCTTTAGGATATTCAGTGTGGGGGTGCGGATATGAAAAATAACAGGCTTTTCGCCGGCAGAAAGCTTTCTGTGCTGTCATCTACGGCAATTTCTGCCTGCGTGGGGTGCGGTGCGATATTTGTTGCTGTGCTTGCTTTTGCGTATGTTATCACTAAGATAGATGCCACCGATCTTATGCTGTCGGTGATGTCAACAGCGGCACTTGGTATCGGAGCGTATGCAGGGGGATATGTCTGCGGAAAAAGGCAACGTAGAAACGGTCTGCTGTCAGGTGTGCTGTGCGGAGTGTTCATTTTTCTTATCATTGTTATTCTCAGTGCACTGTTTTCAAAAGCTGCCGAAAGCTTTTCCGTGCCTGCAAAGCTTGTGCTTACCCTTGTGTGTGCAGGCGTAGGCGGAGTTGTAGGGGTAAATTCTAAAAGCAGCCGTTTTTGATAAGGATAAATATTTATACTGCATTAACTATTCGTTCATAAAACATAGTGGGATATGTGGTATAATTAATGCAAATCAATTATTGGAGGTAAAATCCTATGAAACATATCAAGACGATCAATAAGGCTAATCTCAAGAAGACTGCTGCTAAGGGTGGCTGCGGCAAGTGTCAGGCATCATGTCAGTCAGCTTGCAAGACCTCCTGCACAGTTGCTAACCAGAAGTGCGAGAGAGAGGCTTAATATTCCGATCTTTCTGAGGCGTGTGAGCGTACACACGCCTTGCTAAAGGGACATTTTTATGTCCCTTTATTTTTGTATAAATTTGTATATGAATATAAATGCGAAAGGTGATTTTTAAATGATACACAAGTTTAAGCTTGGCGGCTTTAATGCACTGCTTGACGTGAACAGTGGCGGAGTACATATTATAGACGATCTGACATATGATTTGTTAGACAATGTTGAGCCGCCTTTTGAGGAGAAATGTCCTGAGGACGTTGTAAGAAAGCTGTCAAAGATGTATGACAGCAAGGATATCGAGGATTGCTATGAGGAGATAGTTTCTCTTTATAATGACAAGATATTGTTCAGCGAGGACGATTACGAGAAGTATGCCCTGTCTGCTGTGGCTTCACCTATCAAGGCAATGTGTCTGCATATCGCTCACGACTGTAACCTGAGATGTAAATATTGCTTTGCTTCAACAGGCGATTTCGGTCAGGGCAGAATGCTCATGGACTATGAAACAGGCAAGCGTGCTATAGATTTTCTTATAGAGCGTTCAGGAGACAGAAAATTTCTTGAGGTGGACTTCTTCGGCGGTGAGCCGTCACTGAATTTCGGTACGGTAGAAAAGCTTGTTGAGTATGCACGTTCACAGGAAGAGCCTCACAATAAAAAGTTCAGATTTACTGTTACCACAAACGGTGTACACCTCACTGACGAGATGATAGACTTCATCAACAAGGAAATGTACAACGTTGTTCTGTCTATCGACGGAAGAAAAGAAGTCAATGACAGAATGAGAGTGCGTGTTGACGGTTCAGGAAGCTATGACAGGATTATCCCTAACTTCAAGAAGCTTGTTGAGAAACGTCCTAAGAACAAGGATTGGTATGTAAGAGGCACTTACACAAAGTATAATCTTGACTTCTCAAATGATGTAATGCACCTTTATGACCTTGGATTCGACCAGATATCCGTTGAGCCTGTTATGGCTGACCCTAGCGAGCCTTATGCTATAACAGAAGCTGACCTGCCGAGGATCTTCAAGGAGTATGAGATACTTTCCGAGAAGATACAGAAGATAAGGGACGAGGGCAAGTTCATAAACTTCTTCCATTTTATGATAGACCTCGATCAGGGTCCTTGTGCGATAAAGAGACTTAGGGGCTGTGGAAGCGGAAACGAGTATGTTTCTGTTACTCCTGACGGCGATATTTACCCATGTCATCAGTTCGTTGGTATCACCGAGTTCAAAATGGGCAATCTCTATGACGGCACATTTAACGAGGAAATGAAAGATATGTTTGCTCACGCACACGTTTACAACAAGCCAGAGTGCAAAAAGTGCTGGGCAAAGTTCTATTGCAGTGGCGGTTGCAATGCAAACAACTACATTTACGCAGGTGATATCCACAATGCGCATAAGCTGTCATGTCAGATACAGAAGAAGCGTCTTGAATGTGCTATCATGATGAAGGCTGCTAAAATGCTCGACAGCGCAGAATGAATATAAATATTTTGTAAATTTCATGCATGGTAACTTTTATGTACATATATAAACTTAATATGTACAAAAACGTTTGAAGTTTAACAAAAAAATTTATTGAATAATCGGTTTAAAAAGCACGGAATAACAAATGACGTTATTTCGTGCTTTCTGTTGTTATTACATAGTATGATAATGTCGAAAATTAGCAAAATATGTCTGACGTGTTAATAAGTATTAAGATAAATATAATGTATACTAAGCTGGTAGCTTATTGACAAAGCGGGTCGAATTTAGCATAATATTGACATAAACAAAAGGTGCTTGGCGGTCATGTTACCGCAAATCGGCTATAACGAGCGCCCTCTGTATCGGACAGTATAAAACGACAAATTATTATGAAAAGGACGAAGAGATATGAAAACTAATGAAAAGAAGAATACTTCTGCTAAGAAGAAACTTATACCTGCAGTTGCAATGCTCACAAATTCCGCTGTAATGCTTTCTACTGCTACTTACGCTTGGTTTACGCTCAGCAAGACTGCTGAAGTTACAGGACTTAACCTTGCCGCTACAGCAGGTGGCTCACTTGAAATTTCACTCGGACAGGTTGATAATGGTGTTTTGAGTTCATCTGATTTGACTCCTACAGCTGACAACATTTCTTGGGTAAGCACAGTTGATATTGGTCAGTGTTATGAAAAAGTTGGAAAATTGAAGCCAGCTTCAACAGTTGACGGTAATAGCTTGTTCTACGCTGAGGATAGTGGTATATACGCTGGTGGTAGAGCTGTTATGGCTGATACTAAGGTTAAAGCCGCAACTGATGAAGCAACTTTGACAGCGAGAACTACAACCGCAAATACAGCTCTTGCAACAGATGAAGCTTCTGGTGCTGACGGATATTATGTTGACGTTCCAATGTGGATAAGGTCAACAAAACAGACTAAACAGGACGTTCAGTGTCGTGTTACAATTAAGAATAAGGATAGTGAGAATAATACTGAAAATGATTTGCAAAAAGCAGTTAGAGTTGCTGTTTTGCCGTTGAAAACTGCAACTGAGGCAAATGATAGTACAACAGTTACAAATACTTTATCTGTTACAAAAGCTAGTGCAGTTGCTGGCTATGCAGATACAAAGTACACTCTTCTTGGCGATAAAGCGAGTGTATTTGGTCTTAATTGGGACAACTACACGGATAATAAGGGTATAAAGACAACAGAGGGTGCTAATTATGGTGCTAAACTTGATACCATTACTTTTACCAAGGGTACAGCACAAAAAGCCGTTCCAACTAGCAGAGATAGCTTGGACAATCTTACTACTGTATTTGAACTTGCTGGTGCAGGAAACAACGAGTATTCAGTTGAGGGCTTTGTTGTAAGAGTATGGATTGAGGGCGAAAGCAAATTCTGTAATGATGCAACTGCAAATCAGGATTGGACAATTCAGCTCGATTTCCAGGCAAAGGATAACGCAGGCAACTAATCAATAAACAATAAAACAAAAAAGACGCCGAAGAAATTCGGCGTTTTTTGGTAAATTGGTATAAAAAATAATTTTCCATATTTGGGGAAATCTCCCGATTTTTCTTTGTTTTTTGTCGAAAATATGCTATAATAATACATTGGAGCAGAAAGAAAGTGGCTTTGCTTTGGGCGAAAATTCTACAGTTGACGGCGTTCGTGCCGTGGAGCTTTTCTATAGACCTATAAAAAATACCGACAGCGGCAGGGTCACTTTTTTGCAGTTGCAAACAAGGCTCAATTCTCCTGTTATGGGAACGCTAATGCCTGCGGATTATCTCCCTGTGGCTCAGCTTTCCGACCGATGTGTTAGCATTTTCAAGCTTGCTTTCGTTCAGCTTTTGCAGGCTTTGGGTAAGTTTCACGAAAGGGAAGTGGACGTTGACTGGGCAAGCGTGTTCGTGCCTGCAAGATTTTTAAGGCAGACGGAAGCTCCGAGAGTTGTGGCAGATTATTGCGATAAGTTTGGCGTGAAGTATGAGCGTGTCTGCTTTGAGTTGTCGCCTGATGTGCTTGATGAAGCTGACAGTACAGCGGCAGATAACGTGGCTCTTATGAGAAGACAGGGCTTTCATTTTCTGCTCACAGGCTTCGGCACTGAGGGCTTTAAAATGCTTAAGACCGCTGAGTTCAAGGTAGATAATATCATGCTTGACGGCTCAGTGGCTCAGGTTCTTGGTAAGAGCGACAGGTATGATACCTGCGTGAACTCTCTGCTGAATTTCGTTTTTGACCTTAATGCTGAGGTCATAGCTGACGGAATTACTGATGATAAGCAGGTGAAACAGCTCAGCGGTATGCAGTGCCTTTACTATTCGGGAGAAAATGCAGGAAAATATATTGCGGAAAGATACGTTCGCAATAGAAATGAGTAATAAACGGGTGATACGGTTTTGGACGGTAAAAATATAGATAAAAATACAAGAGTAGTCGATACCCTTGCACTTCGCAGGACCGCCAAGGAAGCTAAACGCTATGTGGTATTGATGAGATTGCTTAAAATACTTGCCATTATACTTATTGCTATCGTGGCGGCGGCTTATGCGGTGTCTTATTTTTACGACAAGTATGGTAGCTTTACAGTTAAGATAAGTAAGTATGATATGATAAATCAGGGGCTTACTCTTTCGGAAACTCCTGACTATACCACGAGCAATTCAAGGCTCAATGCGGATATCCTCTATGATATGACAAATATCAGTGGCGAAGATCTCCCTGATAATATCGACAAGATAAACGGCAGCCATAATGGCGAGGGGTATATAGCTTATACTTTCTATCTCATAAATTCCGGTAAAGACACACTTAGCTATGACAGCGAAATGACTATCGAGAACGTCACGAACGGTGTTGATGAAGCTATCAGAGTGGAGCTTTTCGTGAATGGCGAGAAAACTGTTTATGGTAAAACAAAGTCTGACGGCAACGGTAAGGAAAGCGATTGCGACAAAGAGTTCGCCTCCTCTACTGAGGTCATGAAGGACCGACGTGAAAAGCTTGGTCCTGGTGAGAAAGACAAGTATACAGTGGTTATATGGCTTGAGGGAAATGACCCTGATTGTGTTGACAAAATAATTGGTGGCACAATGAAGCTTGGTATGAATTTCAAGATCGTTGAAACAACTTAAAGAATTAGAAGGGAGGAAGCCTCGGGTTTCCGAGGTTTTGAATTATGAAAAAAGCTTTGAAGATCGTTTTTAATGTTATCGCATGGGTGGTGCTTATTTTTGCACTGCTTATAACAATTCTAGTGTTCTCGTCTGATAAGAATAATGGTACGGCAAGTCTGCTGGGATATGTCCCGCTCACAGTTGAATCTGACTCAATGAAGCCAACTTTCAAAAAAGGCGACCTTATTATCTCCAAGGAAATAGACGATATCAATTCTCTGAAAAAGGGCGATGTTATCACTTTCTGGACGCTTATTGACGGCAAAAAGGTGAAGAATACCCACCGTATCGCAGAGGTACTCAATGATAACGGCTCTGTAGGCTTTATCACACGAGGCGATGCTAATAACGTAGATGATACATACACTGTTTATGCAGGTGATATAATCGGTCAGTGGAATGGTGCAAAAATAGGCGGTTTCGGCAAGGTAATGGATTTTCTCAGAACAAAAACGGGATTTTTCATTTGCATACTTTTGCCGATAGCACTGTTTTTCCTCTTTGAGCTTTATAAGCTTATCGCAACCATAATCGAGATAAAGCGTCCTGCTATCACAGAGAGCGATGAGGAAGAAATAAAAAGACGTGCAGTTGAGGAATACCTTGCACAGCAGAAGAAAAAAGAAGAGGAAAATGCACAGCAGGAGAAAAATGACAAATAACTGCTGCTTGGGTGATACATTATGAATGGATTTCTGAAATGGTTTTTTGTTTTCATGTCGTCAATGCTTGCAGGCTTTGGACAGATCTTCAAGGGCCTGTGGAACGGCATAAAACAGATCTTCAATATAAAAAACTACATAAGGATATTCAAGACCTACTCGGCAGACTTTGGTGCGCTGGGCTGGATACTTTCTGTGCTTGCAATTATCGTTGTTGTGGCTATCTTTGTGCTTATTATTTTTATGATAGTGCTTGCTGTGAGAAAGTACATAAGATTCAGACACTCTATCGTCAGCAACGAGGATCTTATCGAAGAAATATCTGACCTGCAGCGTCAGGTGGTCAAAATGACCAAGGAAAAAGATGAGATCATGGCAATGAAGGTGGCTCAGCTTGGCGTATATGATAACACCGCTCTTGCAGAGGGTGAAACAAAGCTTGCAGAGGGCGAGCAGATGCCTGCACAGGGCGAAGTTCAAACCACTGTGGACGGCGTTGTTCAGACAGCAGATTGCCGTTTTTCAAAGCTTATCGAGGTGGACAATTTCTACAAGACATACGAGCCGCCTGCTTACAATAATGACATCACCCTTAGCGGTATCTGCGAAGCATACAGAAACTTTGCCTGCTCAAGAATGCACCTTTATTATGACATAAAAACTATCCGACTTTTCATTGCAGGCATGGCTTCAACAAAGCTCATTATCCTGCAAGGTATCTCTGGTACAGGTAAAACATCATTGCCGTATTCATTCGGTAAGTTCTTGCAGAAAGATACCACTATTGCTTCTGTTCAGCCGTCATGGCGTGACAGAACCGAGCTTTTCGGCTACTTCAACGAGTTCACGAAGAACTTTAATGAAACAGAAGTCCTCAAAAGAATTTATTCTTCTGAATACAATGACGATGTAAACTTCATACTCCTCGACGAGATGAATATTGCGAGAGTAGAATATTACTTTGCAGAAATGCTTTCAATACTCGAAATGCCTGATCCTGCCGAGTGGGAGCTTGATCTTGTTCCTAACGTGTGGAGTACCGACCCTGTTCGCCTTGATAAGGGCAAGCTGCGTATTCCGCAGAACATTTGGTATATCGGTACTGCCAACAACGACGATTCCACGTTCACTATTTCAGATAAGGTCTACGACCGTGCTCAGCCTATCAATCTTGACGCAAAGGGAGTTGCCTTTGAAGCACCTGACACGCCGCCTATGAATTTAAGCTTTGAACATCTTGACACACTCTTCAAGGAAGCTTTTCAAATGTATCCTGTTTCACAGGACAGTCTGAAAAAGATCCAGCAGCTTGACCTGTGGGTAATTGAAAAGCTGAGAGTGGCTTTCGGTAACCGTATACTTAAACAGATGAACTTGTTTGTTCCTGTATATGTTGCCTGCGGTGGCGAGGAGCTTGACGGCATTGACTATGTGCTTGCCACAAAGATATTCAGAAAATTTGAGTCGCTTAACTTGGCAATGCTAAGAGAAGAGCTGAAAGAGCTTTGCACCTATATGCAGAAGCTTTTTGGCAGAAACACTATGAAAGAATCTATAGCATATCTTGAAAGATTGCAAAAACTGTACTAAAATTTGTACTCATAAACTTTTAGAGGAGGGACGGGCATGAGCGAATACAACGAACAGCGTGCAGCTTTTGACAAAGCTGTAAAGACGTTTGACGGCAATAACAGCTTTGCGGCAGCCCGTGCCTTGCTTCTTTCGGGCGAAAAAACTGTATCTTTTAATCGTAAGATAATCGAGAAGAATATAGATTCGTCCTGGCTCACAGAGATAGAAAAAGCTCTGCCACATCTTGATACGGTAATAAGAAATCCCAGAAACACCATTAAAGAAGTGGAAGAGATCGTGCCTATCGCTATGTCAAGGAAGATAACGGTAGAGTCCATAAAACATCTAGGACAGCACACCGATCTTATTCAGGATATCGACAAAAAGACCGGAAAGATAACTCCGTCAAAGATACTCAACATTCATAAAGAGGAAACTCTCGATACATATGAAAACAGATTTGTAAATACCCTTATCGACAGGCTATACATTTTTATAAATATAAGATACAATAAGCTTGTCCAGACCGCAGAGGCGCAGGAGGCTTATTCTTTTAATTACGATACCGTGGCTGACAGCGGCGATGGCAGAAAGGTCAACATTAGTTTTAAGATAGAAACTGTTGACAGTCTTGTCGGCGGCAGCAAGGATACTGACGTTTGGGCAAGGCTTGAAAGGGTCAAAAAGGCTATCGAGGGCTATAAAGGCTCAGTGCTTTGTACAACTCTTGGCAACGCTTTTATCAGACCGCCTGTTATGAGAACAAACGCTATCACTAAAAATGTGGACCTTATGGCGTGTCTTACCCTTTGGCAGTTTATCGAAAGTTACGATAAGGCAGGCTACGAGGTCAACGTTTCTGATACTGCACAAAGACCTGATGATTCTTATATCGAGGATATATATGGTCTGACCGCAATGAACTATATGCTTTTCCGCTCCTATACCCATGGGGCAGACAAGTCGGAGGAGCTTAAAACCATAAAGAGCAAGACCCTCGCACCAAAGGTTGTCAGGCGTTTTGATAAGCAGACGTCTGATAAATATGATGTCATAGTTGGCGAGGGTGAACAAAGTAGTGCAAGTAAGACAGATATGGGTATGACTGCCGAAGAGGCAGGGAACCTTACGGCAGAGCTTGACCGTATAGTTGAGATAGAAAAGCAGTTTCTCAAAGACGAGGAAGACCGTAAGAGGGCTGAGGAGCTTGCGGCTGCAGAAGCTGAAAGAAAGCGTGCCGAGCAGGAGGAACTGGAGCGTCAGCGGCGTGAGGAAGAAGAGCGCATAAGGCTGGAGCATGAGGAAGCTGAACGCAGACGATTGGAGCTTATCCAAAAACAGCAGGCGGAGCAGGCTGCAAGAGAAAAGGCGGAGCGTGAGGAACGTGAACGCCGTGAAAAAGAGGAAGAGATCAAGCATATCGCAAGACGCAAAAGGCAAATGGAAGAGCGTAAGCGCCGTGAAGAGGAGCAGCGTGTCCGTGAGGAAAGAGCTAGGATCCGAGAGGAGAAAAAGCTCGTCCGCAGCAGCCTTGGATCTGCTATGGATCAGCAGATCAGCACGAATGAAGAAGCCGTGTCTTCAAGCTTTGTGTCAGAGTATGAGTCCCCTGAGATCGCTGCAAAAAAGGCGAAAGAAGCACAACAGCAGCGTGAGCAGGAACGTCGTGAGCGTGAACGTGCTGAGCGTCTTAAAGCTGAACGTGAAAGCTTTGAAAATAAAAATATCAATGAGATATTTAAAGAATATTCCAAAAATCCATATTACATGGCAAAACGTGGCATAACATATGTTCTGGCTCACGCATTTGGGATCATACCTGTTGTGACGGATAATCCGGACTATATCAGAATGCTCAAAGTCAAGAAGGAAAAAGAGCAGGCTGAGGCAGAGAGAAAACGTGCAGAGCGTGAAATTGAGATTATCTATGAAAAATATGCTCCGTATCTGAAATATGATGTAAAGAGGCGTATCAAAAACAGGCAGTTTAAAAAGAGAAAACGTCTTGAGCGAAAGAACAGACCGCCAAGACCATATATTCCGCCACAGCGCACCGCTGAGGAGCAGAAAGCTATCAACACTGAAATGAAACGACTCTATAAGGAGTATCATGTTTCAGCAGTTGGCAGAATGGCAAGGCATTTGAAAGAGAAATATAGCAAACAATAACACGGAGGGAGAGTCGTTATCATCGGCAAGGCGTTGAGGATAGTAAAAATAGCTTTGACAATACTTGGCTCTGCTGTGTTTGCGGCACTGCTGAGTGTGACGGTGTACATAATGGTCTGCGGCTGTATCGGCAAAACAGCAAGCATTTTTGGTTACAGTGTACTGAAGGTCGTGAGCGGAAGTATGGAGCCGTCTATACATGAGGGTGACTATATTTACATCAAAAGGACGGATACTGACAGCTTAAAGGCAGGGGATATCATTTCGTTCTACTCTCAAGATGATAGTATTAAAGGCGAGATAAATACTCACAGGATATCTGCGGTTTTGAGCGACGGCACTTTTGTTACTAAAGGCGATGCTAACAAAATAGAGGACAGCGTGACGGTGCAAAAAGTCAGCATTATTGGAAAATACTATGGAAAACTCAGATTTTTCAAGTGGCTTGGGTCATTTGCATCAACAAAGAAGCTCCTCATACTGTTTGTGATAATCCCAACAGTTTGCATGGCGGTGTATGAGGTAAAAACTATCGCTGAGATAAAAATATATTCAAACCGTGAGGAAGCCTTGAAAGCGGCTGAGGAAGAAAAAGAAAAGCTTATGCGTGAGGCTGTTGAAAAGGAAGTTCAGCGGCTGAAAATGCAGGAAAACGAGAAAAAGGAGGCGAACAGCTTTGAATCAGGAAAAGATAATGAAGGCTAAAATGATAACGGCTATCGTTATTTGTATTGCGGCACTTGCAGGGCTGTTCGTTTTTATGGGGCTTTATATGGACAAGTCCGAGGAAGTCAGAAAGACTTACATTGCTAAGTATATGGAAAATCTGTCTGCCGCCTCTGAGGAGATAGACACTTATCTTGAAAGCGGCAAGGATCTTCCAATGAGATACAACATGATACTTTCGGACATGGGCTCGGCAAGGTCGCTGGTGTTTCTTATCGACGATTACACTGATGAGCAGAAGGCTATAAATGAGCTTCATTATTGCTTTGTGAAGTATCCCGAACAAATGCAGGGCAAGCTTGAGGACGTAAAAAAAGCACTTGACCATATCACCGAAAATCTTGACAAAGGCTATAGGGAAGTCAACAAGATAGTTGATTCGGTTGATAAAATGGGAAATTAATGCAAGGAGGACAATAACGTGAGCAGTAAAGGGCAGCTTAAAAGAGAAATAAAGAAATGCAGACTTACTATCGAGGAAATAGAGCGTAAGAGATCACGTTCACAATCAGCACTTGTTCAGGCTATTCTTTTGCAGGAAGAGCCTAACGAAATGGACGTTGAGTGGTTCAACAAATACACAGGTGAGATAACCGCTTGCAGAAACCACATGATAGAATTGCAGAAAGAGCTTGACTCGATGAAATAATGGAGGTCGCCAAAGTGGCTGAGCATAAAGTGACAGAGAAAGCAGACAGCGAGGAAGAAAAGAAGAAACGCAAACTGCTTATTATAAAAATAATACCAGTTGCAGTGCTGGCATTTATACTTATTGCGGTCAGCTTGGCTTGGTTTACCATTGATAAAGCCCTTGATCTTGATTCATTTGGAATGAAAAGCGTAGATTCGCCATTTGAACTGAAAACAGTAGGCAGTGCTAATGTGCTTAAAGCCGAGATACTTGACAGCAATGACTACTCTAAGGTGTCTGATGGGAGCAACATCACTTCTGACGAGAACAACAAGATCTACTGGCTTCTTGATGAAGAAAGCGGTATGACGAATGGTATTAATCCTGGTAGTCATGGAAAGCTTACTTTTTATGTTGTCCCGAACCAGTCGGGGGAAATGGAGATACAGTTCAAGTTGAGTATCACGGGGTATGCAGAGAATAAAAATGAAGACGCTGTTTCTTATGAAAAGGTTACTGAAGAAGAAGTAACTAGATTTATGAATGGACATATCATGTTTTTTGAGAAATATGATGAGAACAATCACACATATTCTGATTTTCTTCGTGATGAAACATTCACAAGGACATTTAAAGATTGTAAAGTAGACGTTCCGCAGGAAGTGAACGTATATTGGGTATGGCCGAACACGCTTGGTCAGATACTAATGAAAAGCACAGATGAAAATCTGACAGAGAAAAATGTGCTGTTTGATGATAACAGTAAAGAACGTTTGAATTTTGCGGAATATATGAAGGGTAATTTAAGCTTGTTCTTGTCAGGTGATGCCGATAAAGAACAAAATAAAAAGGTTATTGAGAATATACTTAATGGTGATAAATACAGCACAGCACAGTTATCATCACTAAGCTCCATGTATAATGACGCTGACGAAAAGATAGGTACAAAGGTGCAATATATCCTTGTTGAACTAAACGTATAGATAAGAATATTAACTTTGCACGGAGGCAGTTGAAAGTGAAAGCTAATAGAAATCAGAAAATTAATAGAATATTCCACAAGCTTTACAGCAAGTATCGCAAGAATGTTATTTCTTTAGTTACCGCTGCCGTATTGCTTGTCACGAGTATGCCGCTTGCAGACATTTCAGGTGTTGTGTCTAAAATGGTATCAACTGTCACCAATGCTATTACGGCTATGGCGGAAGATACATATACTGACATTTCTAATGATATCAAAAATGGCGTTTATACCATACAGAATGCAGACGATTTTAAAAAGCTTCTTAATGCAGATCCTGCTGACTATCAGAAAATCACTGTATTGTTTTCAAACAACCAATCTCAGTTTAAGGCTTCTGATTTTACAGGAATAGAAAAAGGACTTGGCAATGAAGAATATCCTTTCAAGGGAACAGTCAAAGCAAATGAGGGTTCAGCTATTAATCTTCCTATTAATTTTGCTCTGTTTGAATATCTTAGTGACAGTGCAAATTTAGATACTATTATTTTTGTCAGACCCGAAGATAAAAATTCAGCTTTGCTTGCTGAGAATGTTATACACGGTGATGTGGCTTCAGCTAATAAGTGGAAAATAAAAGCTGATCCTGTAGATGATTCAGGTGCTACAATTTATAAATCCTTCACGTCTGTTATAGGAAATATGAAAAATGGAGCAAATGTCGATCTGGATATCACTCTAAGAAATGATGTCAAGGTGGAAGTATCAGGCGGGGATAATGCAGGTCTTGCTTGCGGCACTATGGACGAAAACACAAGTCTTGCCGTAAGCTTGTCAAGTAGTTCACTTGACGTTTCCGGCAAATCTAACGCAGGCGTATTTGTCGGGAAAATGAGCGCTGATGCAACGCTGAACATTGACAAGTGCGACACCTTGACAAGCGTAAATATATCCGCAAACAACGCGGGTGGACTTGTGGGCAGTGCAGAGAATGCAGAAATAAATGTCGGCGAAGGTGTCACCCTTACCATGACCGGAAGCGTTACAGGCTCTGTAACTGCGGGCGGTCTTTTCGGCTCTTATACATACAGTAAAGCCAACGAAAAGACATTTGACATTTCAAAATTCAGTGGCATGAAAATGGCACTTGCTTGTTCATCAGGAGATACCGCTGACAGTGCGGCTGTTGGTTCTGTTTTCGGAGTGCTGACAAACAGCGCAGATAGTGTAAAAATTAGTATCACGGGCACCGCTAATGATACTATTATTTCAAACTTCAATGGCACTGTCAGGGCAGGCTTTTATGGCGGTATTGTCGGAAGATATTCTGCCAATGCTCTTAGCTCTGAACTAGCACTAAGTGATATCATTGTAAATGTGACTGGCTCATGCAATGCCCTTGATTTTGGCGGCCTTATTGGTAAGATAGGTGATAACAGCAAGGCTTATGTAAGCGTCAAGAATACCACTGTAAGCACTAAAAATCCCACATCATCACAAAATAATTATGGCGGAATTGTGGGCTATGCAGATCAGGCTTTTATTGATGTTTGCGGCAATGTCACAGTTACGGCAAAAGATGTTTCTGCAAACCAGAGTGTAGGTGGCATTGTTGGCAAATTTAATATAAATGGCGTTGTAAGGCTTGGCGGTGAAACAGACCTTTCAGGCTTTTATCCTAAAGACCCTAATAAAAACAGATGTCAGCTAGTAGGAAATAGAGGCAATGCTTTGATCTATAGCTTAAGCGGCTGGTCATTTACAAGGAAATCTTCAAAAGTCATAGACGATATGGATTGGGGCGGAGTGCTTCGCCTTAATGATTCCGATATGCTTGAGAGTGCTGACGGTGTTCTGTCTTTTGATGGATCAGGACATACTGTTACAATAAATGGATTTACTGATAATAATATAACCATAGGCAATAGGGCAGATTTTGCCCGTGCGGCTTTGATAATGCAGCATTATAGCAATGATTTTGTTAAGTATAGCGAAAATTCTATAGATAAAACAGCAATACTTAAGGCGAATTTTACTCTTAGTGCAGATGTTGATATAAGCGACACAGGTCTAACCGGCTTTATGCGTGATAATGGTGAGCATACATTCACAGGCACTCTGAATGGCAATAGTCATAAACTTACCATGACAGTGGGAACAGATAATGATAAGATAGTTTTCCATACTCATAATGGACTTTTTGCAAAGACAAGCGGTGCAAAAATAAGCAATATAAAGATTGTTTCAAACTTAAATATTGTCGGTGATAATGTTTCTGGCGGTGATGCTTGTTATATTGGTTCTGTGTCTGCATACAACAGCGGAGCTTTGACTATTGACAGCGTGACCGCTGATGTGACCGCATCTCCAAGTGGTGCGTATACTAATTTTGTCGGAGGTCTGGTTGGATATGTTGCTGACGCCACAAGTGAAGTTTCATTCACTAATTCTGCTGTAACAGCAAATCTTACATACGATAATAGCACAACAAAGGTAGATTGCACTTGTCTTGGCGGAGTTATCGGAATGGTAGGCGCTGTTACATCAACGCCTACAACTGGTATTAAGTTTGATAATGTCACTGTTGGCGGAAATATAACTGACAAACACACAGGAAGTAACTCCAGAGTTGGCGGACTTATTGCAGAGGTCGGTGCTAAGGATAATTCAGCTTCTGTTGTACCTAATAAGGTATCTATCACCAATGTTAATATTAATGCTTTAACAATAAATTCTAGTGGTAAATCAAATAGCGGTGGATTTTTAGGGCATAACTGGTATAGAGTAGAAATTGATCTGAATAGTTTGAATGTAAACAATTCAAGATTAACAGTGAACAATGGCACAGAACTGGGCGGCCTTGTACTTTCCACAACAGGTTATTGGAGCATAAAAGAGGTTAGCTTTGACGGTGTGACAGTGAAAGCAACAAAATGTATAAATTTCGGCATGCTTGCCTCAACTCTTTTTGGTAGAGATTATGACTCTTATGGCTTTGACTATTTTAAAGGTGAAAATGTCAATAATTACAGAAGCTCACGAGATGCAACTTATTTTGAACTTACTAAACCTGATGGATATAAGATCTCACAAGATACTAAGATAAATATAAGCCCAAGCTATTCGTATTTTGATGAGATAGCTCGTTGTAGTATTTATTATTCTTCTTCAGCTAGTTTTATGTCTAATCGTCAAGCCATAATTTCAATTCCTGCTGTTACAGCGGACGGAGAGCGTTTGCTGTATATGGACGGAAAGAACTGCAATACCTATCAAAATCAAACAACAAATAATGGTGCTGTGTGGAAAAATAATTCTTGGGCAAGATATTATTATAACCTTGATGTATATAAAAACGGTAAAGCCACCACAGGCGGAGCTAAGGCTGTTGAGTGGAGTGCAAAGCTTTTTGCGGCAAATAATATAAAAGCATATATTAATAGTACAAATATAGATTTTCCAACAGATGCAGAAATAGATTTGACAGGATATTCATTTTATCCTGTTGATACAAATGGTTGTAATATAAAATCAAATTCAACTATTACTTTTGAAAATAATGGCTTTAATCAGTCTGAAATGGTATCAAGCAGTAATAGTGATAATTATGCCCGTACAACTGACGGAATAGATGGAACAAATTTAACTAATTACCATAATCAACATTACATGATGCAATGCGGACTTTTCAGAAATGAAAATGGAGCTGTTACCATAAGTGGTAAACTGACTTTTAAGGGAAATATCGGTAAAGTTAATAATGGCTCTGGTGCATTGGTTTGTGGCTCGGTTGCTGACGACACCAATACTTCAAAAAAATCTGTCAAAATTACCGGCAGTATCGTTCTTGATGATCTGTATGTGAATGATACTTCTTTAAGTTTAAATGGTGAAAATTCTTATGCCCCTTTGCTTATAAATAAGATAGGCAACATGACAGAGATCACTATACAGAATGTGTCACAGAAAAAACACAGTACGACTGCTGAAGGATATTACAAAGGCGGTCAGAAATACGCTGCAACAAGCCTTATAGGCAATGTAGGAAGCGAAAAGGGTCAAAATATATCTCTGACTTTCTCAAATATCAAGCTTGACGCAAGTGAAGCAAATTCAATTTTCAAAAATGCTACTTTGCTTGAAAGCTTTCAGCACTCTGACGGCGCAGGCTCTTCTGCAATATACAACTATAAATGGGACGACGATTGGGGTACAGAAGAAAAGCATAATGTAACCTACGGAAAAGAAGTGTCTGACACCATTAAGAATGTTGACAATGACGGAAATAGCAGGCAGAATAAATATCATGGCGATTGGAGTAGAGATGACAGGTATACTTCCCCTGACCAAAATAACGCAACAGAGGAATATAGCTTTGCTAGTTACAAGCCATATGTTGCTATATCGTATAATAAGGCTCAAAACTATGATGAGATAGACGTAAACCTTGAGCGACCATATCTTATAAAGGGCTGCGGAACATACTCTGATCCATATATCCTTGACGCTTCTACTCTTGCCGAGGTCGCACGAGTTATCAGTACAGCCGCACCTACAAATGGCTGGGAAGTAAACTATAATGCAAATGTTTCTGCCGATAAGGCGACTGTTGATGCTAATAGTGCTTTTTGCAAAGGCACCAAGCATGAAACCTATACTTATGATGGTGCAGGCAATTTTGTAAGCGGAACGAAAAAAGTTTCAGTTTCAAAAGATAACATGATCAAATATCTTTGCGAAGCTTATTACAAGATAGATGATGATATAGTTCTCGGCAGTTCTTTTGCAGGTCTTGGCGGAACATCAAACAGTTACGTTTTCAGAGGCGTTATTGTTGGACAGAAGAAATCCGACGGAACATATCCAACTATAACCAATAAATCTGCAAGCCCGCTCATCAGGTTCAGCAGCGGAAGTGTTGTAAAAAATATCAATATAAAATATACCAATGTAACGCTTTCAAAAAACAATAATAATAAATTAAACTATAGTACCGGAAAGACGGAGTATTATGGCGGTGTTATGGGCGTTGTGTTCGGTGGAGATAATATCATTGATAATGTCAAGGTAACAAATCCTAAGATAACATTTGCAAATAACGATAACAGCAAACAACATCTCATTACTGCAGGCGGATATGTTGGTGCCATAGTTTACGGCGGAGTTATTTTCAGAAATATGGGCAACGTTGCCAAAGACAGTGCGCTTACAATCAGCAATACTGAGGCAGTGGGTGAAAACGTATATACCAATCTTTTTATCAATCCATATATAGGCAGAGTTGTAAACGGCTTTGCTATCGAAGAGGGAAGAACGTTCGGTAAGTCAACTAACCTTAACAATGGCAGGAAAAATTATCTCATCACGCAGTTTAAGAGCGAGCTTAATGATGCTGAGAAATTAAATGTTATTGCCGGCACGACCAATACCATTGAAGTGCCTAATGCACAGGCGTTGTTTATGCTGTCTATCATATCACAGTCCGGTATGGGATATACAGACCGTAATAAAAATACTTGCGGCTATGGTCACTATACTTTTACTCGAAATGCAGACTATTCAAAAGTTGGCACAGCTACATTGACTTCTGATGATAAAGATTACAAAACTGCGATCTCAGATTATCAAAGACTTGAAAAGGCTACAAGCAGGGAATATGAAAAGAAAAATTCTGTAATGCTAAAAAAATATACAAAGCCAAGTGAAAAAGGTCTTTATGAAGCAAAATGGGCACACGATCAAAGTAAGAAATTTACTGTTAAGCTCACAGGAAATGAAACATATGACCTCACCGACACAGGTTTTCGTGGAATAAATCAGTTGTTTGATGCAGCAGATAGTAACCTGGGCGGCATTGACTGTGGATATACTTTGTCTTTGACAGCTATCCAGGGAAATGATAAGACTATAAAGCTCGATACAGATATAAAAGCCTATGCTGTGAAAATAACGGATAACAAGAGCGGTAACACTATTGAATTCCAAGATGTGGATAACTATAAATATCGCACCGCATTTGCCTCCGTAAAAGGAGTTGGGCTGATAAACTGTTCAACGTATGCTCTGACTGTAGATAGTCTTAAGCTTTCCGGCAAGATCAGCGTTAAGACATATAACAATGACGGAAAATCGTATGTTAATGAAGACCTTTCTACAGGTGGTATTGTTGGCGGAGTACAGGGTCAATGCAAGTTTAGCGGAATAACCTTGACCGATCTTGAAATTTACGGCGCATATACTGTGGGTGGACTTATAGGAAAGTCAACAAATAATATCAATATAAGTGGCGTTAAGTCTGAAAACAGCGGCATATATGTGTATGGCGGATTTGAAACAGGCGGTCTTGTGGGAAATTCTCAGAAGGGCAGCGAATTTAATGTTAAGGATTCCAAGATAACTATTAATAAAGTTGAATTTGCTAATCTTGATAAAGGCACAGGTACTTGGTTTGGCGTGGGTGGAATCGCAGGCTCTGCAAATATCAAAACGACAATAAGCAATGTTCAGCTTACACCTTATAATACAGACAGCTTTATCGGCTCAAAAAAAGACAATAAACCCCTTGCTACTCTGACAATGAACGAGGGTGGTCTTATAGGATTGTCTAACGAAGTATGCACAATAGAAAACACAAGCGTCAGCGTCGATGTTTATGGAAGTAATGCCGGCGGATTCGTTGGAATAAACAAAAAACAGTTGTCTGTCAATGAGAACTGTTATTATGGCGGAACGTCTGACACATCAGCCTGCGGCGTCTATGGTTATGCAAGCTCAGGCGGAATGGTCGGCAAACAGAATGCGGCTGTGACCATATCAAAGTCTGCTGTAAAAAATGCAGTGATAGGTATACCGGCTGCTAAAAATGGTGATGCAGGTATCGGAGGTTATGTTGGCATAAAAGCTAACGGTGATCTGAAGATAACTGATTGTGAAGTCAATAATGTTACGCTGTCAGCAGAAGATAAGTCCAATGGCGCAGGTGCAGGCGGTGTGATCGGTCATAATGACGGCGGCAGCACATATGCTTATGATATTCTCATAAATAAATTAAGCTATGTAAAAGGCAACAACAGCGTGTCTGTTTCTAACTTGATAGGTTGGAACATGGATAAAAATCTATCGTCTAAATTTATTGGAGTATCGGTAAATAACACGGATTGTTTACCTGATATACAGTATGGTGATTCACAGATACCTGCCGGCTTCATCGCAGTTCACTCCGACTACAACGGTACTCAGGATAATACTCAAAATATCGGCGAGGGAAGCGGCACGCACGTTGCTATCAATTCGCCTTATGTCAATATAAATCCAAGCAAAACCGTTGGAGATAAAATTTTCACAGGCAATCTTGTTGGCGGAAATATGCAGACTATCATTAGTGACGCTGCTTCCTATACGAATGGCACAAAGACAAAATCCTATGGCATAAACAGTACCATAAAGACATATGCAGAGAATTTGGATAAATCAAAGCTTATAACATTCGGCAAAGCTTCTGAGCTTAACGTTGAGCGGCTGAATGATCTTCCAGTTTTGCTTATAGATGATAACTCATCGTTGAATATCACACAAATGCTCGCAAAGTATATCTCAGTTCTGACAAATTGTGATGTTTGCGACAGCAGTTCAAATAAGCTGAAAACAACAGATCTTATGAATGTAAGCACAGCGACTTATGTGTATGATAACGACGTTTTGAAAAAATCAGACAAAAGCACTCTTACGTTTAACAGCAAGACAGGATATTTCAAGGTCACAGACGGTCAGTATGACAATGACGGCACAAACAGATTTACTGTCATTACTCTTGATTATATCGACCCAACAGGAAGTGACAAAACTGCTCTTAGACTTCATATTCCTGTTTTTGTAAGAAAGGTGCTTGATTTCAGCTTTCAATCTTACGTTATCTCAGGCACAGACTATAACCATTCTCACTATACGGATAAAACAAAGCTTGCTTTTGAGAGCTTTGATGCACCTGTTACTACTTATTTTAAGTATTCCTATTACAAATCCGCTAACGAATGGGAAAAAATGCTCAATAATGGTGATAGTCTGCTTTGGAGCTTTGATAAAAAGCTTTACCTTATTGGTGATAGTGCCACTGACAGTGGTGTGCTTACCGATGATACAAAGCTAACTCTTGTTGATGCAAATAACAATGACAAGACTTATCATTCTACCGCAAGTGATGCTAAGTTTAATAAAACAACTGGTGAGCTTGACTTGACAAATATAAGTGGCTTTAAACCGGTTACAATGAATGATGTACTGTTAAGATATGCGTCGGTAACAGCTAAACAATCATCTGACGGAACACTTGTTGAGGCAACTGGTGAAGCTACAGCTACTGTAAAAACAAGCGACGGCAAGTATTATAGAGCTGCTGGGGAGGCTGAAACAGGCACTTATAAGATAACTGTTTCAGCGAACATTGATACACCTAAAAATGATAATGACGAAATGATAATAAGCGAGAACTATTATCTCACTATCAATATTCCAGAAAAGGGAAGCTCAAAAAAAGTCATCAAGAACTTTGTGAATTATTATAGCGGTAATAAGCCAAGAAAGCTCAATGGCAATATTCCTACAAACCTTGTCCAAGTGACAAATAATGACACTGGCGCATATGTTATTGCAAACTTTTTTACACAGCTAGTAAGTGTGACGGCTCATGACCCAGAGGAGATAACAGCGTCAAATAACTTTATCCATGCCACAATGACTTCAAAGATAAGCATTGATCGGAGCCTTAGAGATACATTTAATGGCTATAAGAGTGACGATTTCAATATGTATCAGGCGTTTAAATTCTCTATGAAGAACTTTGATGAAAACGATGCGGGAGCTAATGCAAAGATCATTGCAGGAACTTCGGTGAATGTTGATTACAGCATTTTAAACAGTTCAGACACAGAGTTATCAAACGCAAAAATAAGCAAGACTGAGACGCTTTCAGAAGCTAAAGACAGCTATATGCTGATGTATCCCGATTCGGTCTACGATTATATCAATAGTGACACAAATGGTTCTATAACTGTCAAGGCTGATATCAGCTTAACTTATAGTACTGCAGGGATCATAGATCAGTTTCCTGAGCGTAAGGACGGGGATACAAAAACCGGTATAGGCGTAAATGCGTCGTCTTATGTTGCATATAGCCAGAACAATATTGAGAACAGCTCTATCTCTGCAAGTGGAGTTATGCCTGCCAGACGCTACTATAGAAAGGCAATGACGGTGGCACAGCTAAACTATAACGTTGCAGAGTCAACGGTTCTTGAGTCGAAGGATTCACCATTTTCGCAGCTTGGTATCAATGCCAAAGATATGACTACAGAAGAAATGGCAATAACAGCAAATGCTATCTATGATCTGTCTGCTTTGAGTCGATCAACAAAGGACAGTGGCAAAAAAATACAGTATACAATGAGGTTGTATGTTAAGGACAATAGTGGCGATTATAAGCAGACAAACGATATTAGCAATTATCTCAGTAGCTTTACTTTGGAAAACGCCACATCAAGCAGCGGCCTGAATGGCAAAGAGTGCGTTTTTACCACTGATTATAATGGGGAAGAACAAAACACAGCCGTTACGAAATTTACAGTAAAAACAGGCAAGGCTTTTGAGGAGCAGGGGCTTACCTATGCGAACTATAGAGTTGAGCTTACCGCAGTATTGCTTAATGACAACAACTCAGTTGTTAATGGAACTACCTCAAGCGACTATGTTGTTTACACAAACGCAAAAATAGAAACAGGCTTTATAAATTCATAATAAGCAGGCATTTTCAGGAGAAAATTATGGCAAAAAGCATTTTTGGAAAATTCAGAAAATTAGAAAAAAAGAAGAAGCTCCAGCTAGTCATAGCAGTATCCATCTCGGTAATACTGCTTGTGGCACTGCCTGTTTATGCGTGGTTTACTCACAAACGTTCTATTGCTCTTACAACAAAAATAAATGCCCCTACTCAGCTTTATATCACCGCAGGAAACAAAGAATCTGTGGCAAATCTTGAAATGGCAGATATAGACGTTGAGAACGGCAGTTATAAAGACTTTGTTTTCGGCATAGGCGGGGCAGACGTGCAACAATATCAAATACAGCTTGCACATACAACGAATATCCCTTTTGAGTATGAGATATACCGTGCGAAAAGCGTCAGTGAAACTGAAAAATCAGAAGCTGTCGTTTATGTTTCTGATGAAGAGAATAAAACGTTTTATTACAAAATAGACGGCAATAAGATCTCGGGACATTATCTCAATCAGCAAGGCTCGGAGATACTTGCTAACAGCACACTTCACGAAAAGTCCTATGACACTTATAGCAATGTTCAGAAAAATGCCGAAGCACTTTATTGGCAATCGGATACACTGACGGTAATTGACAATAAAGATCCGTTTTGCGATTATTTTATAATAAGAGTAAAATGGAATAAAAACGTCCAAAATAATAAAGAAACTGATATGGTCTACCTGACAGTTCAGAGAAAGTAATATATCACCAAATAGAGAGGAGGGTGGCTGTTATGAAAGACAAATTTATAAAAAAGCTTAAAAGATCGTGGCTTGCAATATGGATAGCTTTTGCGGCAGCCGCACTCAGTACTATTGGCGTCCTGGCGGCTTATACCAGCGTTTCAAGTGTAAAGCGAGTTGTGTCCACACAAAAGGGAGCTGGTATGCTGTTTTCATCTAATTATCTTACAACAGATGAAAATGATCTTCCAAGGACGATAACTTTTAGCAGTATGGAAAACTCGCCTTGTGTGACAGTCAATGTGTGCAACTATCCGCAAACATTGATAAAGCATAATGACAAGGATATCACATACACTTTGACAGTCGAGCTTGTGGACAGCAACGGAAATGCCGTTACCGGAGAAGAAACTGCAAAATACTCAGTTGAATATAACGGTGAAAAAAAGACTTTTGGAAGCAATTCAAAAATAGAGTTTTCACTTCTGAAACTTATGGCTGACGATTTCAACAAGCATGAATTTGTGCTGACTTTTGATAAGTCACAGCTCACAAAGTCTGACATATACATGAGAGTGACAGCCACTCCTAAAAATCAGGCAGAGTTGAAACCGCTCTCCGCAAAGCTTGGCGTTATCTATATAAATAATAACACATCAGCAACATGGACAGGCACATTCATCGACAATGCTACCTCGCCTAAAGATCTTGACGGCTTCAACTACCGCCTGTCAGGCAGTGGCGAGGGTACTGTCACCCTGACTTGGAATACGAACTATGTTGATATCAGCCCATGGTTTAAGAATACTTATGGCCTGACTATTTCAAAGGACAGTTCTGGCAGAGCCACTGCCACTTTAAAAGTCAATTCTGCCGAGAAAAATCAATATGACATTCAGTTCTATCGAACGAACGGCATTAACAGTGCAGAGCAGTGGTCTGACGGTAATCATACCGATATTACGGTGACTGGTACGGGATTTGTTTCAATGAGTTTCACTCAAAGCACAGCGACAGAAAATTAGAATATGTACAAAAAAACGGACTGCAAACAAAATGCAGTCCGTGTATTTTTTCTGTAGGGGCGAACAGTGTTCGCCCGTTTTTTTATATCCGTATAATGTCCAAGTACGAAAGCTTAGAGTGCAGACTTCAAAGCCTCAGCAAGCTGAGCAGGACATGATGTGCCACGTCCGTTGCAGTCGATACCCTCAAGTCTGTCAATAACGTCTTGAACCTTCATGCCCTCAACAAGCTTTGATACACCCTGTGTGTTGCCGTTACAGCCACCTGTGAAATGCACTTTCTTTACGATACCGTCCTCTACTTCGATATCTATTTTTCTTGAACATACTCCCTTTGGAGTGTAGCTGATCGTTGCCATTTGAAAAACCTCCTAAATTCTTGCTACGCCTGTTTCTCTTGCAGCCTTTGCCACAGCCTCAGCCACAGCGACCGGTACTGATCTGTCAAAAGAGTTCGGCAGTATAAATTCCGCATTGAGCTTGTCCTCAGGCACACAGCCTGCGATAGCCTTTGCGGCAGCCATTTTCATTTCCTCGTTGATGTCAGAAGCGCTTACTGCAAGTGCACCCTTGAAAATGCCAGGGAAAGCGATAACGTTGTTTATCTGGTTAGGGAAGTCTGAACGTCCTGTGCCAACAATAAACGCACCTGCCGCCTTTGCCTCGTCAGGCATTATCTCAGGAGTCGGGTTAGCCATTGCGAAAAGTATAGGCTTGTCGTTCATGGACTTGACCATTTCAGCGGTCACAAGCTTTGGCTTGGAAACACCTACGAAAGCGTCTGCACCCTTGAGTGCGTCAGCAAGAGAGCCATGGAGCTTGTTCTTGTTTGTGACCTTAGCCATTTCAGCGTGAGCCTCGTTAAGATAATTGTCGCCCTCGCAGATTATGCCCTCACGGTCTACCATGATAAGGTTGCCGATACCAAGAGAAAGCAAAAGCTTTCCTATAGCACAGCCAGCCGCACCTGCACCGTTAATTACCAGTGTGATGTCGCTTATTTTCTTGTTTGCCACCTTGCAGGCGTTCATAAGTGCCGCACCGACAACGATAGCAGTTCCGTGCTGATCGTCATGGAAAACGGGGATATCAACTTTTTCTTTAAGCTTAGCCTCTATCTCAAAGCACCTTGGAGCGGCGATATCTTCAAGATTTATACCACCGAAGCTGTCTGATATCATGGCGATGGTGTTTACTATTTCGTCAACGTCATTGGACTTTATGCAAAGTGGAAAAGCGTCAACGTCTGCGAACTCCTTGAAAAGTGCACATTTTCCTTCCATAACAGGCATACCAGCCAGTCCGCCAATATTGCCAAGACCAAGCACAGCAGAGCCGTCTGTGATAACAGCCACAAGGTTTGCACGCCTTGTAAGCTCATATGAAAGGTCAGGATCTTTCTGTATCTCAAGGCAAGGCTGAGCAACGCCAGGTGTGTAAGCCAGCGTCAGGTCTTTTGCATTGTTTACCTTTGCTCTTGAGCAGACCTCTATCTTGCCTTTCCATTCTCTGTGTTTCTGTAGGGATTCTTCCATTACGTTCATTTTATACAGTCCTCTCTATTACAGCCAAACTAGGCTTTGTTACGCATTAAAGGAACATTACCGCATGATAATGTCCCTTTATTATACCATATTATTTCTCTGTTTTCACAGCCGCTTTGTTAGCTTTTTGTGAATTTATATGAATGAGCTTGAACAGCTTATCAAGATTTTCCTTGTCAGTGGTCATGCTTCCGATATGTGTCATAGTCTCATTATACAGACCGTGGAAGTCAGAGCCACCAGTCACTATAAGGTCATGTTCCTTTGCGATATCCACAAGCTTCTGCTGTTGAGTTGGAGTAGCAGAGTGGTGATAAGCTTCAATTCCGTCAAGCTTGCCTGCCTCAATAAGTTCAAGAAGCAGCTCGGTGTTGTTGAACATAACAGGGTGTGCCATAACAGCAATGCCCTTTGCGGAATGGATAAGGTCAAGCACAAAGTTTACGTCAGGATATTCACGGGTCACAAGACATTCGCCGTTTGGATATGCAAAAAGCTTGTCGTTCACAGAGCCGTAAAGCTCTGTTGCATATCCGTAATTCACCAATGCTCTCATGATATGCTGTTTAAAAATGCTCTTTGAGCTTTTTGTGTAGTGCAGTACAGCATCGGCAGGGATAGGATATCTTGCCATTACCTTTTCTATCATTTCCTTTGCACAGTCTTTTCTTATCTGGCATGACTTCAGGCAAAGACCTTCCAGCCTGTCAGGTTTCTGCGGTGCATAGCACAGAATGTGTACTTTTGAATTGCGCTTCTTGTCCCATGCGGAAAGCTCTACCGCAGGAATGACCTTGACCCCATAACGTTCGCCAAGTATTTGCGCTCTGTTTGATGATGAAAGAGTGTCATGGTCTGTTATCGCAAGAAAGTCAAGTCCCATTCTTTTTGCCTGAACAATGACCTCTTCTATACCAAGCGAGCCGTCAGACAGTGTTGTGTGACAATGCAGATCTCCTGTCATACCTTTGTTCCTCCAAATCTATAAAATATATCTGTCATTTTCTGTATATATAGTACAGTCGTTAAATTTGACTAAATAATTATAACATATTTTATATACATTTGCAAGCACTTTTGAACAATTTACACAAAATTTGCACGAAAATTATATTATTTTGTCGTATATGACAAATCCACAGTGTCGAAATAGTGCGATTTAACGAAATATCAGAGCTTATATCCAAAGAATTTTTCGCAAAACCACACGTCTTTAACCTGAAAGCTCTTGCCGTTTAGATATTCAAGTATACCTGCGTCAGTGGTGAATTTAAAGGTGAGCTTGTACGAATAAAGTGCCTGCGTTTTCACATTGTATGCACGGTTGACTTTATTTATTCCGTATTTGCCGTCACCGAGAAGTGGATAGCCAATGTGAGCAAGATGCGCCCTTATCTGATGCGTCCTGCCTGTGACAAGGTCAACTTCAAGAAGTGCAAGGTCATCAGCCTTGTTTTCCGCAAGCACACGATAAGATGTTATCATGGTGCGACTGCCCTCAAATTTCTTGTCAGATACCCTGACGGTCTTTGTCGCCTCGTCCTTTTGATGATAAGCCGTGAGCCGAGCAGACTTTTCCTTTGGTATGCCCACTGTCACACAAAGATAAAGCTTTTCAAGTTCTCTGTCTTTAACTTTCTGATTAAGCACACGCAAACTTTCAGCATTTTTCGCACATATGACGATGCCCCCGGTGTTGCGGTCGATCCTGTTGCAAAGGGCAGGGGCAAAAGACAGCTCCTCCTCAGGACGATATTCGCCCTTTTCATAAAGATAGTGCTGTATCCTGTTTATAAGCGTGTCCGCCGAACCGCTTTCGTCCTCATGTACCACAAGTCCGCACTTTTTGTCGCAAAGGATAATATTCTCGTCCTCGTAAATAATATTCAAAGACATTGGCGCACTAAGAAAAGCAGGTCTGTCAGCAACTTCGCCCTCGAAAAATTCGTCATTGATGTAAAGCTGCATAACGTCACCGCAAGCAAGGCGAGTGGATATCTCACAGCGTTTGCCGTTGATCTTGATACGCTTTAGGCGCAGATATTTGTACAGCAGATTTTTAGGCAGCTTCGGCACAGCCTTTGTGAGAAACTTGTCAACACGCTGACCTGCGTCATTCTGATTTATTATAAATTCTCTCATGCTATACCTCAGAGCTTCACACGAGCGGAGAATCCTCCGTCAATAAGCTCGTCAAGACCGGTGCTGTCAGCACCGCTTTCACGGAGAAGCAGAAGAATTTCTGACATATCGCAGGCTTTGCCTTTACGGCGAGATATCTCCTCTTCACATTTGATAGCATATTGTAAAGGCTTTTTGTCAGCAGGGAAGTTCACATCTGAGCCTTGAGCGATGAGCCATTTGATAAAATCAACACTTCGCTTGTCAGGCTTGAGAACACCGTCCTGCTCAACAAAGTCTGCACTTTCGATTGCAGTGAGCAGGAAAGTAAGCCCGTTGCTGTCAGTGTCGTTGTAGTCCACATCATCAGAGATGAATAAGAATTTAAGCTCTTCCAGTTCACGCTTTGAGAGGGTGTAGTTGTATTCGTCATATGATCTATTCATGTTACGTCCTCCTGAAATTATTACTATAGTGATATTATAACCTAAAGTGTGGGAGAATGCAAGGGGGGAGCGGTATTAAGTGAGGAGTGAGGAATGAGGAGTGAGAAATGAGGAATGAGGAATGGGCAAAGCTGAACAGAGATGTGGACAAGCACCGAGCGTAGCGATTTTGCGGCAGAAGAACCTCTCCAGAACAATCTGTAGGGGCGAACAGCGTTCGCCCGTGCTCAGGATTTGCTGTAAATTCAGAATTGTCGGGGAGAATTTTTTTGCTGCCGAACCTTGTTGTTGCCGTGGGCTTATTACTTCGACGAGCGAACACCGTTCGCCCGTGCTCAGGATTTGCTGTAAATTCTGAATTGTAGTGGTGCGGTGGGATAATTTTGTTTCTATATTAAAATGTTGTTACCGTGGGTTTGTTTCTTCGACGGGCGAACACTGTTCGCCCCTACACATACATCGAGCTGATACCGCAGGTTGAGTAACAATACCAGTCCGAAAAATCGTACATATACGCAAATTCAAAAAATATTGATAAAAAAGCCTTTACAATTAAAAATAATTGTAATATAATGATTAAAACAACTGTTCGATTGAGGAGGCATTTATGGATAAGTTTCAGCTTGTTTCAGATTATAAGCTTTCAGGCGATCAGCCCGAAGCAGTGGACGCTCTGGTAAAGGGTATCGAAAGCGGTATGAGAGAGCAGACCCTTATGGGCGTTACTGGTTCCGGCAAGACCTTTACTATGGCAAACGTTATTGCTAGGATAAACCGTCCAACGCTCGTGCTTGCCCATAATAAGATACTTGCCGCTCAGCTTTGCTCTGAGTTCAAGGAGTTTTTTCCGAACAATGCCGTGGAATATTTCGTGTCCTACTATGACTATTATCAGCCTGAAGCCTATGTGCCTAGCAAGGACGTTTATATCGAAAAGGACAGCTCGGTGAATGACGAGATAGATAAGCTTAGACATTCCGCTACCTCCGCTATCGCTGAACGCCGCGACGTTATTATCGTTGCCAGCGTTTCTTGTATCTACTCCCTTGGTGACCCTGAGGAGTATAAGTCCATGGTGGTGTCTATACGTCGTGGTATGGAGAAATCCCGTGACAGGCTTATCGCTGACCTTGTGGGTATCCAATATGAGCGAAACGATATAAATTTTGTGAGAAACAAGTTTCGTGTCAGGGGAGATGTGGTGGAGATATTTCCTGCAAATTCTACAGACACTGCCATAAGAGTGGAGTTCTTCGGAGATGAGATAGACCGTATCACTGAAATAAACGTGGTGACCGGTGAGGTGCTTTGCTCACTTGCTCACGCTGCAATTTTCCCTGCTTCCCATTATATTGTCAGCCGTGATAAAATGCACGACGCTATCGAAGAGATTAAGCAGGAGCTTGACGAGCGTATCAAGTATTTCAAAGACAACGATATGCTTATCGAAGCTCAGCGTATCGCTCAGCGTACCAACTATGATATTGAGATGTTGGAGGAGATAGGCTTTTGCAGCGGTATCGAGAACTATTCCCGTGTGCTTGCAAGACGTCCCGCAGGCTCTACGCCTTTCACTTTGCTTGACTTTCTGCCTAAGGATTTTGTGCTTTTCGTGGACGAGTCACACGTTTCTCTGCCGCAGGTGAGAGGTATGTATGCAGGCGACAGGGCGAGAAAACAGACCCTTGTTGACTACGGTTTCAGACTGCCGTCAGCAATGGATAACAGACCGCTGACCTTTGATGAGTTTTATTCTCATATTAATCAGGCGGTGTTCGTGTCAGCTACCCCAGGACCTATCGAGCAGGAAAAGTCACAGCAGATAGTTGAGCAGGTAATAAGACCGACAGGTCTGCTTGACCCTGAGATAATCGTAAAGCCGACTGAGGGTCAGATAGAGGACTTGCTCAGCGAGATAAATATGCGCACAGCTAAAAACCAGCGTGTGCTTGTTACTACTCTTACAAAGAAAATGGCTGAGGATCTAACAAACTATCTCAAGAGCTTTGACGTAAAGGTGAGATATATGCACCACGATATCGACACTATCGAGCGTATGGAGATAATCCGTGACCTGCGACTGGGCGAGTTTGATGTGCTCGTTGGTATCAACCTTTTGCGTGAGGGCCTTGATCTGCCTGAGGTAACTCTTGTGGCTATACTTGATGCTGATAAAGAGGGTTTCCTGCGTTCTGAAAGCGCACTTATACAGACCATAGGCAGAGCCGCTCGAAATGCCGAGGGCAAGGTAATAATGTATGCCGACACCGTGACACGTTCAATGGAAAAGGCTATCACCGAAACGGAGCGCCGTCGTGCAATACAGATGAAGTTCAACGAAGAACACGGCATAGTTCCGAAAACTATCGTCAAGGATATAAGAGATGTAATAGAAATATCCACCAAGGAAGAGGTGGAATACGAAGCAAGGCAGAAAACAAAGCTTTCAAAGCAGGAAACTGCAAAGCTCATAGAAAAGCTCACAAAGGAAATGAAAGAGGCGGCAAAGCTGCTTGAATTTGAGCACGCCGCATTCTTGCGTGATAAAATTGCGGAGTTAAAGGGTGAGAAGAAATGACAGAGCTTTATTTATCCGATTTGATGAAGCTTGGCGGTATCGACCCTGACGAAGCAGTGCTTATAAGACACTCTGTCGGCGACATAGCATTTGCAAAATGCTATGAAAACGGCTCTGAGAGCATTGAACAGTATACACGCCTGCAAGCGGAGCATTTTTCTGACGGCTTTAAATATTGGCTGGCTTTCATTGGCGAAAAGGGCAGAGGTGCTAGATTTTTCGGGGCTTATACAGTAAAAGGCAAACACTCTGCCACGCCTGATAATATGCCCACAGGTTTTCCTGTGCCTGAGATGTTTGAAAGAAACGTTTATCAATATGACCTAGAAGCAAACGATTTTCTTTCGGATTATCAGGGAAGATTAGTCATAGATTGGGGCAACTCCGCAGTTGCATGGCACCAAAAAGCCACAAACCCTAAGAAAATAATAGCTGTGAACTCACAAGATTTTGTGGGCTATGATAACTTGATATTGAGCTTTGGACAGCTTAAAGATATTGTTGAAAAGCCTAATGTCTATGATAAATACATCTCAGCCCTGAGTGCTGTAAAAGCTGTTTATCTTATCGCTGACCGAAAAACAGGCAAGCAATATATAGGCTCTGCCACAGGTTCTGACGGACTTTTCGGCAGGTGGAAAGAGTATGTAAAAACTTTTCACGGCGGAAACAGCGGTATAAGAGATTATCTTGCGATATCATCAGATAGCTACAAAGATTTTCAGTTTTCCATTCTTCAGATATTTTCAATGAATGAGTCAAAAGAGAAAATACTGAATTGTGAAGCCTTGTGGAAAAATAAACTTCTGACCAAAGATTTTGGTCTAAATGATAATTAGTGAGAAAATGTAGGGGCGAACAGTGTTCGCCCGCCTGTATACCAATATGTGATTTTTCAATACCAAAAGGAGAGTAAAGAATACCAATGCCAATTAACGAGATAGTTATAAAAGGTGCAAGAGAGCATAATCTCAAAAATGTTGATGTTACCATACCGAGAGATAAGCTTGTTGTTATGACAGGTCTTTCGGGTTCAGGTAAATCTTCTCTTGCATTCGATACCATATACGCTGACGGACAAAGACGTTATGTTGAGTCGCTGTCATCTTATGCGAGAATGTTTTTGGGTCAAATGGATAAGCCTGATGTTGACAGCATAGAGGGACTTTCCCCTGCTATATCCATAGATCAAAAGACTACTTCCAAAAACCCACGTTCTACTGTGGGTACTGTTACCGAGATATACGACTATCTCAGACTGCTTTACGCCCGTATAGGCGTGCCACACTGTCCTGTCTGCGGAAGAGAGATACGTCAGCAGACAGTTGACCAGATAGTGGATAAGATAATGGAACTTGACGAGGGTACAAAAATTCAGCTTTTAGCTCCTATCATCAGAGGACGCAAGGGCGAGCATACAAAAGAGCTTGACCGTGCAAGAAAATCGGGCTATGTGAGAGTGCGTATAGACGGCATAACCTATGACCTTTCGGAAGAGATAAAGATAGAAAAAAATAAAAAGCATACTATCGAGATAGTTGTTGACAGACTTGTTATCAAGGAGGGTATAAAGTCCCGTCTTACCGACAGTATCGAAACTGTTTCTTCACTCACAGGCGGACTTGTGGGGGTTGACGTTATCGGCGGAGAAGAAATGCTTTTCTCTCAGAACTACGCCTGCCCTGAACATGGTGTTTCCATTGACGAGCTGACACCGAGAATGTTCTCGTTCAATAACCCATTCGGTGCTTGCGAAAAGTGTACAGGTCTTGGCGTGTTCAAAAAGATAGACCCTGAGCTTATTATCCCCAACAAAGACCTTTCCATAAGACAGGGCGCTATCAAAGCCAGCGGATGGAACAGCCTTGACGAGGGCTCTATCGCTATGATGTATTTCAATGCCATTTCTGAGACATATGGCATTTCCCTTGACGAGCCTGTGAAAAATCTCGACAAGGACGCTATAGACATTTTCCTTTACGGCACGCAGGGTCAGAAGCTTCACCTAAAGCGTGGCAATAAGTTCTATAAGGCTGACTATCAGGCTGAATTTGAGGGCGTTATACCAAACCTTGAAAGACGTTACAAGGAATCCAACAGCGATTGGGCAAAGGCTGATATAGAAGCTTATATGAGCGATGAAAAGTGTCCTGCCTGTCATGGTGAAAGGCTTAAAAAAGAGAGCCTGAGCGTTACAGTTGGCGGAATAAATATCGCAGAGCTTTGTCACAAGTCGGTGGCAAAGGCACTGGAGTTTTTTGAAAACCTTGAGATAAGCGACCGTGACAAGCTTATCGGTGAGCAGATAATAAAAGAGATAAGGTCACGCCTTGGCTTTCTCAAAAGCGTTGGACTTGAATATCTCACCCTGTCACGTTCCGCAGGTACTCTCTCAGGCGGTGAGAGCCAGCGTATAAGGCTTGCAACGCAGATAGGCTCATCACTGGTGGGCGTGCTGTATATCCTTGACGAGCCGTCTATCGGTCTGCACCAGCGTGACAATGACAAGCTTATCGCAACGCTGAAAAGACTTCGTGACCTTGGCAACACTCTCATAGTGGTAGAGCATGACGAGGACACCATGCGTGCGGCAGATTTCGTGGTTGACGTTGGACCAGGAGCAGGCATTCACGGCGGTGAGATAGTCTGCGCAGGAACTGTTGACGATATAATGAAGTGCAAGCGTTCCATCACAGGACAGTATCTCAGCGGTGCAAAGAAGATACCTGTCCCTGAAACACGCAGACAGGGCAACGGCAAGTATCTGAAAGTTATCGGTGCGACACAGAACAATCTGAAAAACATAGATGTTGAGATACCTCTTGGCACTTTCACCTGCGTAACAGGTGTGTCAGGCTCAGGCAAATCATCACTTGTGAACGAGATAATCTATAAGGAGCTTGCGGGCAGATTAAATCGTGCGAAAATACGCTCTGGAGCGTTCAAGGAAATGCAGGGGATAGAGCATCTTGATAAGGTCATTGATATCGACCAGTCGCCAATAGGCAGAACGCCAAGGTCTAACCCTGCCACCTACACAGGGGTGTTCACGGATATCAGAGAACTTTTCGCTCAGACCGCTGACGCAAAAATGAAGGGCTACGGCGCAGGACGTTTCTCGTTCAACGTCAAAGGCGGAAGATGTGAAGCCTGCGAGGGCGACGGAATAATCAAGATAGAAATGCACTTTTTACCTGATGTGTATGTGCCATGCGAAGTCTGCGGTGGTATGAGATATAACCGTGAAACGCTGGAAGTTAGATATAAGGGTAAGAACATCTATGACGTGCTTGAAATGACAGTGGAAGAGGGCGTTGAGTTTTTCAGTGCTATCCCTAAAATAAGCCGTAAGCTTGAAACGCTGTATGAAGTTGGTCTTGGCTATGTGAAGATAGGACAGGCGGCTACAACCCTTTCGGGCGGTGAAGCGCAGAGAGTAAAGCTTGCCACAGAGCTTTCAAAAAGAGCCACAGGCAGAACTATATATATTCTTGACGAGCCGACTACAGGACTTCATACTGCGGACGTACACAAGCTTATCGAGGTCTTGCAGAAGCTTGCAGACGGCGGAAATACAGTGCTTGTTATCGAGCATAATCTTGATGTAATAAAGACCGCAGACCATATCATAGACTTAGGACCTGAGGGTGGCGACGGCGGCGGAACTATCGTTTGCACAGGCACGCCTGAGGAAATTGCGGCTTGCGACAGGTCTTATACGGGACAGTATTTGAGGAAGATGCTGTAACAAATGAGGAATGAGGAGTGAGGAATGAGGAATTGGCATAGCTGACCCTTGTGGCTCTTCAGCACGAGGTAAATGTATGCACTTTGTTTATTCTGCTATGTAGTGCAGAGGGGTGCAGAAATGAAACTACCAAACAAAAAATAATCAAAGCGGTGTCGAGAAATAAAACTCACACCGCTTTTTTTCTATAACTCAAACAAAGCACCAGCAAAGAGCGTAGCGATCTTGCGGCAGTAGAACCTTTCCCGAATAATCTGTAGGGGCGAACAGCGTTCGCCCGTGCTCAGAACTTGTACAAATTCAGAACTGTAGGGGAGTTTTTTACGTTTGCCAAACAGCGTAATAATCAGGGTTTATTTCTTCGACGGGCGAACAGTGTTCGCCCCTACACATTATTTTAGCAAATACCGAATATAAATATCTCGGTGATGAACTTGTTTAAAATAAAGATAAAAAATACCACCTACGGCGTGTCGTTCAGTTTCTTTTTCGTCGTCGCACTTGTGTCTGTCTGCTCAGGTACGCAGGCGGATATGCTCTTTGTTACGCTTATGTGCTGCGCACTCCACGAACTTGGTCACCTCGTACTCATGACCGCTTTCGGAAGCTCACCGCAAGAAATTGTTGTCTATGGAGGCGGTATCCGCATTACTCCTGATAATAAACAGCTGTCTAAATACCACGATCTTGTTGTGCTTTTCGGTGGTGCAGCAGTAAATTTTGCCCTCTGCCTGCTGTCATATCTAACAAGTGGTGGTGGCTTTTTCTGTCAGGTGAATTTTCTGCTTGGTGTGTTAAACCTACTGCCATTTCGCTATTTTGACGGTGGCAGGATACTCGCCTTGCTTGCCAATGGCAAGGTCTGCGAGTTTTTCAGAGCGGTGTTTATACTACTCTCAGCTGCGGCTATGATATATATGATACTCCACGGCACCGTCAGCATATCCTTCGCCGCAACTTTCTGTTTTATCGTCCTCTCGGAAGTCATATATTAACACTTTGCTTATTGCTTTTGTAATAAATATTTGGTATAATGACATGAAATGGTCTATGTATCTGTAGGGGCGAACAGTGTTCGCCCGTTTCACCTCACTTTGTGTATTGCTCTCGCTTTACTGGGTGCGGTGAGATAGTACAGACATTCAATATCGGAGGATAAAACGTTGGAAGAACTGAAAAAGAAAATAGAAAAGCTACTGCTTAAAGTGCAGCGTCCGTCAAGGTATATCGGCGGCGAGGTGGGCAGCGTTGTAAAGGATAAGGATAAGGTGGACGTGCGTTTTGCCTTCTGTTTTCCTGATACCTACGAGGTGGGTATGTCACACCTGGGCATGAAGATACTTTACGGTCTGAAAAATGCCCGTGAAAATTGGTGGTGCGAGCGTGTCTTTATGCCTGAGGAGGACTATAACAAGCTCATGCGTGAGAACGATATCCCTCTTTACGCACTGGAGAGCCTTGACCCTATAAAGGATTTTGATTTCATTGGCTTTACGCTCATGTATGAGCTTTCTTATAATAATGTGCTTGAAATGCTCGACCTTGCAGGCGTGCCGGTGCTTGCAAAGGACAGAACTGAGCTTACACCACTTGTTATCGCAGGCGGTCCGTGTGCCTGCAACCCTGAGCCTATGGCTGACTTTTTCGACCTGTTCATTCTTGGCGAGGGCGAAGAGGTCAACGTGGAGCTTCTTGAACTTTACGAGAGAATGAAGCCTTTGAAGCCTACTAAGCAGGAGTTTCTAAGAGAAGCCGCAAAGCTGGAGGGCGTTTATGTTCCGTCTTTCTATGACGTTGATTACAACGAGGACGGTACTGTGAAGTCTATCACGCCAAACGTCCCTGAGGCACCTGCTAGGGTCAAAAAGCGTGTTATAAAGGATTTTGATAAGGTATATTACCCTGAGGGCTTTGTTGTGCCGTTTACTCAGATAGTCCATGACAGAGCGGTGGTTGAGGTACTGAGAGGGTGCATAAGAGGCTGTCGATTCTGTCAGGCAGGCTTTATCTACCGCCCGTTCAGAGAGAAAAGCATCGACACCATAAAGAACGAAACTAAGTCCCTTTGCGAGCAGACGGGCTATGAGGAAGTGTCCTTGTCGTCTTTGTCAACAAGCGATTACACAGAGATAAACAAGCTTTTGGAAAATCTTGTGGAATACACTGATGGAGAGCAGATAAACCTTTCACTGCCTTCGTTGAGAATAGATAATTTCAGTGAAGAGCTTTTGGAGAAGATAAAGTCCGTAAGAAAAAGCGGTCTGACCTTTGCTCCTGAGGCTGGCACTCAGCGTCTGCGTGACGTAATAAACAAAAACATAACCGAGGACGAGATAATGCGTACCTGTCGCACTGCCTTTGAGGGCGGTTACAGCACTGTAAAGCTTTATTTCATGCTTGGTCTGCCGGAGGAAACGCTGGAGGACGTTGAGGGTATCGCAAAGCTTGCGCAGAAAGTCCTTGACCTTTATTACGAAACACCAAAAGAAAAGCGTGGCAAGAGCGTACAGATTTCAGTTTCTACTGCAACATTCGTACCAAAGCCTTTTACTCCGTTTGAGTTCGAGCCACAGGCAACTCCCGAGGAGATAAAAGAGAAACAAGAACACCTTTTCAAAAGTCTTACAAGCCGCAAGATACGCCTTAGCACTCACCAATCCTATACATCTATATTGGAAGCAGTTCTTGCAAGGGGTGACAGACGACTTGGTAAGGCGATATACACCGCATGGAAAAAGGGTTGCTATCTTGACGGCTGGGACGAGCATTTCAAGGCTGACAAGTGGCAGGAAGCATTTGAAGAGTGCGGGCTTGATACAAGCTTCTATGCTCACCGCAGACGTTCTTATGACGAGATAGCGCCGTGGTCGCACCTTGATTATCTTGTGAGCCACGAGTTTTTCGTTCGTGAGAACAAGAAAGCACATCAGGCAGTGACTACACGAAACTGCAAAGAGGGCTGTTCAGGCTGTGGCATAAAATGCGAATACGGAGGTGTTTACTGTGGCAAACGCTGAGCCGAAGAATGTAAATCTCCGTTTGGAGAGATTTGAATACAGAGCGGTATTTTCAAAAACAGGCAGGGCGAAATACATTTCCCACCTTGACCTTATGAGAGCCTTTCAGCGAGTGTTCAAAAGGGCGCACCTGCCAATATGGCACACTCAGGGTTTCAATCCTCATGTGTATATAATGTTCCCGCTTGCATTGCCCCTTGGCACTGACAGCAGGGTAGAGATAATGGACTTTGCTCTCACTGAGGATATCCCATACAGCGAGGTCTTGGAGCGAATGAACGCACAAACGCCTGTTGGTCTGGAGATAGTGAGCGTTTCAAAGCCTGAGCATAAGCATACCGATATTACAGCGGCGGAGTATGTGGCAAGGCTGAAAACAGATAAGAGCGTACATGAAGTGGCGGAGCTTTTCGGCAAGTTCATAGCACTTGACAAGATAGAGATAGAAAAGCGAACCAAGAAAAAGACTATCAATCTTGTGGATATAAAGCCACATATCACAGTGCTTGACAGCAAAGAGCTAGAGGACAGCTTTGAGGTGACATTAAAGCTGCCGTGCGGAAGTTCCTTCAATCTTAATGTGAATGTAGTCATAGACACGTTCTGTGAGCGTTATGGTATAGAAATATCGGAAATTTATACAGAACGTACAAAAATACTCATGGCAAATGGCGAAAATTTTATATAAATATCCTTGCAAAAGGTTTTGAGATGTGGTATAATATTAAAGCATTTGAATTACCGTCGGTTCTTCCGACGAGAGTTAATGCCACGCCTTTGAACGAAAGGCACGACATTAAAGCGGGCAGTCCTCTGGCTTTGCAGCGATAGCTGCCATAAAGCGAATGAATGTCTGAAAATATTAAGGAGGAATTTAAAGTGGACGCTTTAAAGCAGATTTCTAATTCAAGCCTTAAATCCGAGGCACCTGTTATCAATGTTGGTGATACAGTAAAGGTACACGTAAGAATTACAGAGGGTGACAAGTCCAGAATCCAGGTATTCGAGGGCACAGTTATCGCTAAGAAGCACGGTGGAATCCACGAGACATTCACAGTTCGTAGAGTAGCTCACGGCTGTGGAATCGAGAGAGTTTTCCCTGTTCATTCACCTGTAGTTGAAAAGGTAGAGGTTGTACGCAGCGGTAAGGTTCGCCGTGCTAAGCTCTATTATCTCCGTGACAGAGTTGGTAAGGCAGCTAAGGTCAAGGAAGCTATCAGATAATTCTTTCTATAAAAACGAGTCGGCTTTGGTCGGCTCTTTTTTTATATCCACGACTGAGTTGTTCGCACGATATACGGTAGGGGCGAACAGCGTTCGCCTGCATATATCGCCCGACAATTTTATGATATTCGTACATTCGTTATATTTTCACAAACCATGTAGGGCGTCGTCCCCTACAGTTCTGAATTTGTACAAGTTCTGAGCATGGGCGAACACTGTTCGCCCCTACAGATTATTTGGGATAGTTTGTCTTGCCGCAAAATCACATGACATTTCACCGTCACATTGCACAAAATGTCGGTATTCGATTTGTGCAAACAAATGATTTATATTTTAATTTGGCAACATTTCTGCAATTGTTGCATTTTTTATGCAACAAAACGCCCTTTTTTCTGGATAAGTAGAGGGGGATAATTTCCTCTGCTTCACAGAGAAAGGACGATAAAAATGGCAAAGAATTTTCACACAGACAACAAAGCGTTCATGCTTTACAAAGACTGGGAGGACATTTTTCAGGCGCTTGACAGCAGCGAAGAGATAGGCGAGCTTGTCATGGCGCTGTTTGCTTATGCAAAGAGGGGAGAAACACCAAAGCTGTCAGGCGGAACAAAGATAGCGTTTCTTATGATGAGGGCTGCTATCGAGCGTGACGGCATTGCATGGGAAGAGATGTGTGCTCAAAGGAGCGAGTGCGGTAAAAAGGGCGGCAGACCTAAAAAGTCTGATGAGTCAGGGAATACTGATGAAAAAGCTGAGCAGACAGCTGCATCAGCAGATAATGCAGAAGAAAAACCTCAGGGTATAAATGATACCGCAGAAAAACCAAAAGCTTTTTCACAAACCGAAAGGTTTTCAGAAAAAGCAAAAAAAGCTGATAAAGATATAGACATAGATAAAGACAAAGATACAGATATAGATATAGACAAAGATACAGATAAAGATACAGATAAAGACAAAGATAAAGATAAAGCTATAGATAAAGAGAAAAAGAAAGACGCAGGGACAGCGAAGTCTGTCGTCAGGTCTTTCGGCACACACAAAAATATAATGCTCACATCAGAGCAGTATAACGAGCTTGAAAGCAGGTGTCGGTCTGTCGGTCTGTCTTTAGAGAGCTATATATCTAAATTATCTCAATGGCTGTTTACCAAGGGCAGGCACTGCACAGACCCATACCGCATAATCTCAGGCTGGCTTGACAATGATTCAAAGAGAAAGACTGCGGCAAAGCCCAAAGAAAAACAAGGCTGCGATCTGTCGTGGTATGATGACTTTGCCATGAATTTTGATCTGTCAAAGTTTTTTTAGGCAATATCAAAAAGAAATTTATCTCACCCCCTTGTAATTTGTTTTGAAATTTGATATAATAAATCTATATGAGTATTTGACGGCTTTTGCCGCCTTTGGATAAAGGATCGAGGCTTTTATGGACGATAATAAAAAATTCGGCGACGTTTCTCAGGAGGATATTGACAAGGCTAAAAAAGCCGCCCCTGACGACCTAAAGGAAAAACAGCCTGTGAATGTTATGGACGAGGTCTTTGAATGGGCTGAATCTTTTGTGTTCGCTATGTTTGTGGTGATCCTGATATTTACTTTTTTCTTCAGGATAGTTCTTGTTCAGGGTCCTTCTATGCGTGAGACCTTGCAGGATCAGGACAGACTTATAATCACTCACATAAATTATACACCACAAAAGGGCGATATCGTTGTTATCAACAGCGAAAAGCTTGGCAAAACTATCATCAAGCGTGTTATCGGTACCGGTGGAGATAAGGTTGTCGTTGATTATAATAACAATACTGTTACAGTAAACGGTAAGGTCATTTCAAATGACAATATCAGGGAAGCTATGTATAACACTAATCTCTTTGATGAGAAATATGAAGTGGAAGAAAATGTTTTTGAGTATGACGTGCCTGAGGGCAAGCTGTTCGTCATGGGTGATAACAGAAATAATTCCACAGACAGCAGAAGGATAGGCTTTATCGACCCGTCTGACGTGCTTGGCAAGGCAGTTTTAAGGCTTTATCCATTTGACAGCTTTGGTAAGGTAAGTTGAAAAAGCAGGGTAAAAGAGCTGTTGATAATCTGTTGGACTTTCTTGAGATCATAGTCATGGCAATGTTCGTGGTCGTGCTTGTTTTTACTTTTGTGTTTAGAACAGTGAATGTACAAGGACAGTCAATGCAGGACACTCTTTTTGAAAATGATTCTCTTGTTATATCAAAACTGCTTTATACGCCAAAGCAGGGGGATATAGTTGTGGTCAACTCGTCTGTTCTTGACAATAGGATAATCAAACGTATTATTGCCGTAGAAGGGCAAAAGGTCGAGATAGACAACAAGTCGGCTATAGTCAAGGTCAACGGAGCAGTGCTTGATGAGAGCTATATTAAGTGCGACGGCAGCTTTGATGACGAGTATTTTGATGAAAGATACTATAATAAAGAAAGTGAAGTTTATGAATATGAAGTGCCTGCGGGATGTTGCTTTGTAATGGGCGACAACCGAAATCATTCCACAGACAGCCGTGTAATAGGATATGTGCCTTATGACGAGATAGTCGGCAGAGTTCTGTTTCGATTTGCGGCAGGCAATGATGAGGGCATTGGTAAGGTAGATTGAGTTAGAGTAAGGAGGAAGATATGAGCGAAGTATCTCACGTTCAGTGGTTTCCTGGACATATGGCAAAAACACGCCGCATAATGGCGTCAAATCTAAAGCTTGTGGACGCAGTGGTGGAAATAACTGACGCTCGTATCCCGTTTTCAAGCAGAAACCCTGAAATGAAGCGTATCGTTGGCTCAAAGCCAAGGCTTGTGCTTCTCAACAAGGCTGATTCAGCCGATCCGGAAGTAACGGCAATGTGGCTCGACTATTATGCAAAACAGGGAATAACTGCTCTTGCTACAGATTGTAGGAGCGGCAAAAACGTAAGCAAGTTTTATGGAAAGCTCAAAGAGCTTTTAAAGGACGATATTGAGAAATGGAATGCCAAGGGTATGTCTGGCAGACCTATAAGAATAATGATAGTCGGTATACCAAACGTTGGCAAGTCGTCATTTATAAACAGACTTGCAGGGTCAAGGCTTGCAAAAGTTGAGGACAGACCCGGTGTTACAAGAGGTAAACAGTGGGTGAAGCTTGACGAGGGCTTTGAACTTTTGGATATGCCGGGTGTGCTGTGGCCTAAGTTTGAGGATAAGCTTGTTGGCGAAAGGCTCGCATTTACAGGTGCAGTCAAGGACGATATCATGGACATGGAATATCTTGCCTGTCGTCTGCTTGAGTTTTTGAAAGAGAACTATCCTGAGCTTATCGAGAAACGTTATGGCATCAGAACAGATGATATAGAGCCTGCTGACGAGGAAACTATCGGCTGTGTGGTAGGCTTTGAGCTTCTTGAAAGAATAGGCAGAAAGCGTGGCTTTTTAGTTTCTGGCGGAGAGATAAATACCGAAAGGGCAGCCATTACAGTTATGGACGAGTTCAGAAACGGTACTCTCGGCAGACTTACTCTTGAAAAACCAAAGGGGTATTGATATGACGCTCAGCGAGTTTGACAACGAGATAAGAAAAGATTATAACGTGGTGTGCGGCTGCGATGAAGCTGGCAGAGGTCCTCTTGCAGGAGATGTGTTTGCGGCGGCTGTGATATTTGATAAGGACACGGTTATAGAGGGGATAAACGACAGCAAAAAGCTTACAGCGAAAAAGCGTGAGGAGCTTTTTGATGAGATAATGGAAAAAGCAGTTGACTTTTCTATACAGACCGCAACAGTGGAAGAGATAGAGGATATAAATATACTTAGCGCCGCAATGCTTGCAATGAAAAGAGCGGTAGAGGATATGGATACAAAGCCTGATGTTTGCCTTATAGACGGGAACAAGACCCCTGAGGGGCTTGAATGTCCTGCCATAGCGGTGGTAAAAGGAGATGCCAAAAGTCAGGCAGTGGCGGCGGCTTCGATTCTTGCAAAGGTCGCAAGGGACAGGTATATGGAGCAAATGGCTGAACAATATCCTGAGTATCGGTTTGAGAAGCATAAGGGCTATGGCACAAAGCTCCACTATCAGATGATAGAACAGTATGGACCATGCGGGATACATAGAATGAGTTTTCTCAAAAAGTATTATGCAAAGAAAAATGGGCATTGACCATACCCAGCGCCGAAAGACGGGCAATATCGGGGAGGACGCAGTTTGCGGCTTTCTTTTAAGACACGGGTATGAGATAATAAAGAGGAATTTTACCGTCAGAGGCGGTGAAATAGATATAATCGCAGAGAAAGCGGATATCATAGCCTTCGTGGAGGTCAAAACTAGGGAGCATGGCTCTCTTACCTCCGCTGAAGAGGCTGTCGATCCGGTCAAGCAGCGGCATATCGTTCAGACAGCACAGGCTTTTTGTAAGGGGATTTTAGAGCCTGTGTGCTGTCGGTTCGATGTTGCGGCGGTGGAGCTGGAGAACGGCAGAGTCAAAAAGCTGAGATATTATGTGAACGCTTTTGATGCAAGTATGAAATAAAGACCATGGGTCGGATATGCCAAACGAACTGTGTCTGTAGGGGCGAACACTGTTCGCCCGTGACGTGGAATGTTAGACGTTATCTGAACAAATGGTCTGTAAATAGCCGACACCTGTCGGACATCTAAAACAAGAAGGGTTGTTGTTTATGTTTTACAAAAGTACAAGAAACAGCGAAGTAAAGGTTTCGTCTGCACAGGCGATAGCACAGGGCATTTCTGAGGACGGCGGTCTTTTCGTTCCGTCTGAGATACCTGCCATAACACTTGATGATATCAAGGCTCTTGGCGAAAAAAGCTACGCTGAGAGAGCATTTTTCGTTTTCTCAAAGTACCTCACAGATTTCACAGAGGCTGAGATACGCTACTGCGTAGAGGGTGCTTACAACACAAAGAATTTCGACACTGACAATATTGCAGAGCTTGCTCACCTTTTTGACGGCACTTATATGCTCGAACTGTGGCATGGTCCAACTTGTGCATTTAAGGATATGGCTCTCCAGATACTTCCATATCTGCTCACAACTTCTATCAAGAAGCTTGGCGTTGACAAGAAGGTAGTTATCCTCGTTGCTACATCAGGCGACACTGGCAAGGCTGCTCTCGAGGGCTTCAAGGACGTTGAGGGTACAGAGATACTCGTGTTCTATCCTGAGGACGGCGTTTCAGCTATGCAGAAAAAGCAGATGACAACTCAGGAGGGCGGCAACGTCGGCGTTTGCGCTATCAAGGGCAACTTCGACGACGCTCAGACAGGTGTTAAGACAATCTTCACAAGCAAGGAAACTGCCGACAAGCTTGCTGAGAACGGCATGATGTTCTCCTCTGCAAACTCTATCAACTGGGGCAGACTTGCACCACAGATAATCTACTATGTATCTACATACGCTCAGCTTGTTGCTGATGGCGAGATCGAACTTGGCGACAAGATAAATATAGTTGTTCCAACAGGCAACTTCGGTAATATCCTTGCAGGCTACTATGCAAAGCATATGGGCGTTCCTGTTAATAAGCTTATCTGCGCTTCAAACGCAAATAACGTCCTCACAGACTTTATAAAGATAGGTATTTATGACAGAAATCGTCCGTTCCATACAACTATCTCTCCTTCTATGGATATCCTTATTTCCTCTAACCTTGAAAGACTTCTCTATCACCTTAGTGGCTCTGATGACGCTCAGATAAGAGAGTGGTTCGGCAGCCTTTCCAAGACTGGCAGATATGAGGTAACAGACGAAGTGAAGAAGGCTATCGCTGACGAGTTCTATGCAGGTTGCTGCGACGATGAGCAGACAAAGGCTTGCATCAAGGAGATCTATGACGAGTATTCTTACACTTGCGACACTCACACAGCCGTTGCAGTGAAGGTGTACAAGGACTATGCGGCTGCTACTGGCGACAAGACAAAGACTGTTATCGCTTCAACAGCAAGCCCATATAAGTTCTCAGGCTCTGTTCTCGCAGCTATCGGTAAGGATACAAACGCTGACGAGTTCGGTCTTGTTGACGAGCTTGCCGAGGTTTCAAAGATACCTGTTCCTGCTTCACTTGCTGCACTTAAGGATAAGGAAGTAAGATTCACAAAGGTGATCGACAAGGCTGATATGAAGGACTACATCTACTCAGCTCTGGGTATTTGATATGTACCCGTCCGACTATTGACGGGCGGAGGTCAGCGCACAGCGTATGTCCACTGACCATGGCGAGGGGAATTAGCCTCTTGCCTTGAATGTCTTGCACTCTGTTTCGTCACAGCAGTTAGGATCGGTGCAGGTACAGCCTACATTGATCTTGCCTGCGGTACATTCGCAGTTGTTGCTGTTGTAAACGCAGTTGTCTACGTTGCAGTGGATACCGTAAATTCTATCCTTCTCCATTTGTACATCGCTCCTTCCGCAGCTTTTTGCTGCAAAAGTAGTATGTGCATGAGTGGTCGGGATAATACATGAAGTTTCTGGAATGGAGGAAAAACCGTGAGCCTATTTGCCATTGCCGACTTGCATTTGTCGCTGGGTACAGATAAACCAATGGATATATTCGGTGGCTGGTCTGACTATGTGACAAAGCTTGAAACAAACTGGCAGAACAAAGTTCGTCCTGAGGACACTGTGGTGATACCCGGTGATATCTCGTGGGGAATGAATTTTGAGCAGTCGAAAAAAGACTTCGAGTTCATAAATAAGCTAAACGGCAGAAAAATAATATCTAAGGGCAATCACGATTATTGGTGGAACACCAAGAACAAAATGGATAAATTTTTCGCAGAAAACGGTTTTGATACCATAAATATCCTACATAATAATCATTACAGCTATGATGGCTACGGCATATGCGGAACTAGAGGCTGGATAAGCGATAATGGTGAACCTGCAGATCAGAAGGTTCTGGCAAGGGAAGCAGGCAGACTTGCACTCTCTATCGAGTCTGCGCAAAAGGCAGGCTTAGAGCCAGTGGTGTTTTTGCATTATCCGCCGCTTTTCGGCAATAGCTGCAATTATGATATGCTTGAAGTGCTTCATAAATACGGTATAAAAAAGTGTTTTTACGGACACCTTCACGGAAGAGCCCACGCTTATGCAATAAACGGCACTCGTGACGGAGTGGAATATCGGCTTATAGCTAGTGATTTCTTGCATTTTGACCCATTGGACATAACGAAAATTGTGCAAAGTGACAATTTATAAAAAAATGCTGGAAATGACAATATATTTGTGCTATAATGTATAAGATACATTTATATAATGGAGGAATAATAAATGAGTTTAAAAGCTACAAACAATGTTGAAACCAATAAGTACGAGCTTGAGATCGAGATCTCTGCTGAGGATTTTGAGGCTGCAATAGAGAAAGCTTATCTTAAAGCAAGAAAGAATATCGCTATGCCTGGCTTCCGTAAGGGTAAGGCTCCTAGAAAGCTTATCGAAAAGGAATATGGCGAGCAGGTATTTTTTGAGGACGCTGTAAATCTTCTGTACGCTCCTGTTGTAAACGGCGCAGTTGAAGAGTCCGGTCTGGAACTTGTTACTCGCCCAGAGGTAGAGGTAACTGAGATCAGCAAGGAAAACGGCGTAAAGCTCAAGGCAACTTGCATCACAAAGCCTGAGGTTGAAGTTAAGGACTATAAGGGTATAGAAGTTGAAAAAGTTGTCAATCCTGTAACTGATGAGGATATCAACAAGCAGCTTGACGCTCTCAGAGAGAAGAATGTAACTGTTGAGACAGTTGACGACAGAGCAGCTGAGAACGGCGATGACGTTGTTATCGACTTCGAGGGCTTCAAGGACGATGTTGCTTTCGAGGGCGGTAAGGCAGAGGATTTCACACTGTCACTTGGAAGCGGTCAGTTCATTCCTGGCTTTGAGGATCAGATCGTTGGTCACAACGCCGGTGAGGATTTCGACATCAACGTAACATTCCCTGATGAGTATCAGGTAAAGGAACTTGCAGGCGCACCTGCTGTATTCAAGATCAAGCTCAAGAGCATATCAAAGAAGGTTATGCCTGAGCTGGACGATGATATGGTAAAGGATTCAACAGAGTTCGATACAGTTGACGAATACAAGGCTGACGTTAAGAAGAAGCTTGAGGAAGCTAACGAGAAGCACGCTGATTCTGAGGTAGAGGCTAAGATATTCGATAAGGTCATCGAGAACATGACAGCTGAGATCCCACAGGTCATGTTTGACAACAGAGTAAACGAGATGATCAGCGAGCTGGAGCAGAGACTTGCACCACAGGGCATCTCACTTGATCTCTATATGCAGTATACAGGTCAGACTATGGACACTGTAAAGAAGGCATATGCTGAGCAGGCTGAGAAGCAGGTCAAGCTCAGACTTGCACTTGAAAAGATCGCAAAGCTTGAGAATATCGAGGTAACTGAGGACGAGCTCAAGGCTGAGTTCGATAAGCTTGCTGAGGCTTACAAGCTTGACGTTGACCAGATCAAGCAGTTTATCCATGATGACGACCTTAAGAAGGATATTGCAGTTGGCAAGGCTGTTGACCTTATCAAGGACGCAGCAGTTATAAAGTAAGATAATTTATGCTTTCGCCCGCATGACCTTATGCGGGCGAAAATAGATTAAGGAGGCAATTTTATGGCATTGGTACCTTATGTAGTGGAACAGACAAGCAGAGGCGAGAGAAGCTATGACATTTATTCCCGCCTGCTCAATGACAGAATAATCATGCTCTGCGACCAGATAGACGACGCAGTGGCAAGCGTAGTAGTGGCGCAGTTGCTTTATCTTGAGGGACAGGATCCTGAAAAGGATATCGACCTTTATATAAACAGCCCTGGAGGAGTTATCACTGCCGGCATGGCTATCTATGATACTATCCAGTATATCAAGTGTGACGTGTCAACTATATGCATGGGTATGGCTGCTTCAATGGGTTCATTCCTGCTTTCAAGCGGCACAAAGGGTAAGAGATTTGCTCTGCCAAACAGTGAGATACTCATTCATCAGCCTCTTATCGCAGGCGGCGGAATTTCTGGTCAGTGTACAGATATCAAGATACATTCTGACCACATGGTAAAGACCAGAGAGAAGCTCAACAGGATACTTGCCCAGAACACAGGCAAGCCTATCGAGCAGATCAACATCGACACTGAGCGTGACAATTATATGACAGCTCAGGAGGCTCTTGAATACGGTCTTATCGACAAGGTAATAACTAACAGATAGGTTCGGTGAAATAAATGGCTAATGATACAATAAGAAAATGCTCGTTCTGCGGCAAGCCTGAGGACAAGGTTAGAACACTTTTTTCAGCAGGCACGAGCCACATTTGTGACGAGTGTGTACTTTATTGCTATAATGTTCTGGCTGAGCAGGAGGGACTTCCTACAACGAAGCAGCGTGGCAAGGGTAAAAATTCAGCTGACAGCGGCATAACCCTTAAGAAGCCTGCGGAGATAAAGGCAGTTCTTGACGAGTATGTTATCGGGCAGGAGGAAGCAAAGATAGCGCTTTCTGTTGCGGTATACAATCATTACAAGAGAATTTTGTCACTTAATGACGATGATGACGTAGAGATACAGAAAAGTAACGTTTTGCTTCTTGGACCAACAGGAACAGGAAAGACTTTGCTTGCACAGACTTTGGCAAGGCTTCTGAACGTGCCTTTTGCTATTGCTGACGCTACTACTCTCACAGAGGCAGGCTATGTAGGCGACGATGTTGAAAACGTGCTTACAAGGCTTATTCAGGCGGCAGATTATAATGTTGAAGCGGCTCAGAACGGTATTATTTATATCGACGAGATAGATAAGATATCAAGAAAATCGGAGAACGTTTCTATCACAAGAGATGTAAGCGGTGAGGGCGTACAGCAGGCGCTTCTTAAGATAGTAGAGGGCTGTGTGTCCAATGTGCCTCCACAGGGTGGCAGAAAGCACCCACATCAGGAGTTCATACAGATAGATACGAAGAATATTTTGTTTATCTGTGGCGGAGCTTTTGAGGGACTTGACAGTGTTATCAAGAAGCGTACAGAGTCATCATCACTTGGTTTTGGCGGAAAGGTCAAGAGCAAGGAGGATGATAACAATGTGATGAAGAGGGTAGTACCGCACGATCTTGTTAAGTTCGGTATCGTACCGGAGCTTGTGGGCAGACTTCCTGTTATCACGGTTCTTGACGAGCTTGACGAGGACGCACTTTGCAGGATCTTGACAGAGCCAAAGAACTCGCTTATCAAGCAATACACGAAGCTTTTCAAGCTTGATAACATCGATTTTGAGATCACAGAGGACGCAAAGCGAGAGATAGCCAAGAGGACTATTGAAGAAAAGACAGGAGCAAGAGGACTTAGAGCGATAGTTGAGAAGATACTCACAAAGCTCATGTTTGAAGCACCATCTGATGATGAGATAGTTGGCATAAAGATAACGGCTGAATGTGTTCGTGGCGAAGCAGAGCCTGAGATCACTCGTGCGGTAAGCTCGGCCAGAAAGAAATAATAGTACAAATCTTTGTACAGATAAATGAGAGGTGGAGTATTCTGCCTCTTTTTTTTGTTGCATTTCTGCGTTATCCGCACATTATTTATTTGTTTAACAAACCATGTAGGGGCTGGCGCCCTCGACAGCCCGCTTTTTGGACGTTACATCTTGTGATTTATTACACAAACTTTGAGAAAACGCACAAATTGTGGTAAGGGCGAGCATTGTTCACCCGTTTCGGTCGCTTGCATAAATTTGTCACAATCAAAAAAATTCGACACTTCGACATCGGGACGTCGGGGGCGCCGTCCCCTACATTTTGTTGTTTACGATACGAGTTCATGAAGCTAACGGGCGACACTCCCCACTTTGACCGCTTTTTCCCTTGAATTATGCGAAAATATGTGCTATACTAAAGAAAATACACTATAGGGGGTATCCATATGAATGAACTTATCCAACAGTTTATTACTGATGAAGTCACTGCTCTCACTTACTCCGACCTTTGGAACTTCGTCAACTCCAACTCCATTTGCCGTGGTACTTTCGAGGGCAATAATCACATTATCATGAAAATCTCCTCTAATCAATTCATTATTTATCGCATTTGCCTTGGTATGGAAAACACCAAATATCAGGAAGCTGTTCTTGTTGCAAAAACCTACCTGCTTAAAAAGATAAATAGCATGGCTTATCAGCTTCATTTAGAGGATATTCAGAACATTTTAGACTAATTGCTTTTTAAGGAGATCATAAAATGAGTGTGCCTTTGGCTGAACGAATTAGACCCAAAACCCTTGATGATATTGTGGGACAGACCCACCTGTTAGGCGAAAATAAACCTCTCAGGCGTATTATCGAAAGCGGTAAAATACCGAATATGATTTTTTATGGTCCGTCAGGTGTTGGCAAAACTACGGTCGCAAGAATGATAGCAAATAATGCTAATATGACTATGCATAAGCTTAACGGCACAAGTGCTTCTATTGCTGATATCAAGCAGATAGTTGCTGAAACTGAGACACTCAGCGGTATTAATGGTATCTTGCTTTATCTTGACGAGATACAGTATCTTAACAAAAAACAACAGCAATCACTTCTTGAATACATTGAAAACGGCAAGATAACTCTTATCGCTTCTACCACTGAAAATCCGTATTTTTATGTGTACAATGCTATAATTAGCCGTTCAACTGTGTTTGAGTTCAAACCGCTGACTTCGGAGGAGATCTTGCCTGCAATAAAGCGTGCTTTTCAGCTTATGGCTGATGAGTTGGGGCTGAAACTGCGTCTTGAAAATGGTGTGTTGGAGCATATTGCAAGGGGCTGTGGCGGTGATGTGAGAAAGTCAATAAATACAGTGGAGCTTTGCATACTTTCGGCAGATAATGACGGTGAAAAGCTTACCGTGAACCTTGATAATGTGAAGCTTCTTACTCAGCGTAGCAATATGCGCTATGACCGTGCAGGCGATGAGCATTATGATATTCTGTCGGCTTTGCAGAAGTCCATAAGAGGTTCTGACGAGAACGCCGCACTTCATTATGCCGCACGGCTTATGGAAGCTGGGGATATCATTTCTCTGTGCAGACGGCTGCTTGTTATCGCAAGCGAGGATATAGGACTTGCGTATCCTATGGCGGCAGTAGTGACGAAATCATGCGTTGATTCGGCATTGCAGTTGGGACTGCCTGAAGCAAGGATACCATTGGCGGAAGCTGTGGTTCTTCTCGCCACTGCTCCAAAATCAAATTCTGCTGAATCAGCAATAGACGCAGCTTTAGCAGATGTTAGAAATGGTGATTTCGGAGATTATCCACGGCACTTGCAGAATAAGCATTTTGACGGCGAGGGTGCTGTTATCAAAGGACAGCACTATCTTTATCCTCACGACTATCCAAACCATTGGGTAAAACAGCAGTATCTGCCTGATAAGCTTGTGGGAAGGACTTATTATCAGTATGGTGAGAATAAGACGGAGCAAATGGCAAAAGCGTATTGGGAGAAGATAAAGAAGTGAGAAATGAAAAAAACGAAAAGAGCGAAGCAATTTTGCGGAAGTAAAACCTATTCTCCAAAAAAAATTAATCGCCGCAGGCGATACCTTAATTCCTCATTCCTCAATCAAAAAAATTTTCGTTGACATCAAAAGAAAAATACGCTATAATAAAAGAGAACGGAATGTCCGTAAAATTTTATGATGGGAGTAATTTCGATGAAAATAATGGATACTATCGGCTTTGTTGAAAATGTCGATAAAGAAGTCGGCGAAGCAATGGAAGCCGAGCTGGCAAGACAGAGAAGAAATCTTGAGCTTATCGCAAGCGAAAATATCGTTTCACCTGCCGTTATGGCTGCAATGGGTTCTGTGCTTACTAATAAGTATGCTGAGGGATATTCTGGTAAGAGATATTATGGCGGCTGTCAGTGCGTTGACGTTGTGGAGGATATAGCTGTTGAAAGAGCCTGCAAGCTCTTTGGTGCTAAGTATGCTAACGTTCAGCCACATTCCGGCGCTCAGGCTAACACTGCTGTTTATTTTGCTCTTCTTAAGCCAGGCGACACTGTTATGGGTATGAGCCTTGACGCTGGCGGACACCTTACACACGGCTCACCTGTAAACCTTTCAGGTAAGTATTTTAATTTTGTTCCTTACGGCGTAAATGACGAGGGTTATATCGACTACGAGGCTCTTTACAAGCAGGCTAACAAGTGCAGACCTAGACTTATTGTTGCCGGTGCAAGTGCTTATCCAAGAGCTATCGATTTCGCAAAGCTTTCTGAGATAGCAAAGGCTGTCGGCGCATATCTTATGGTAGATATGGCTCATATTGCAGGACTTGTTGCTGCAGGCTGCCATCAGTCGCCAGTACCATATGCTGACATTGTTACAACAACAACACATAAGACCCTGAGAGGACCAAGAGGAGGACTTATACTCACAAACAACGAGTATATAGCTAAGAAGATAAATTCTGCTATTTTCCCAGGCACACAGGGCGGTCCTCTTATGCACGTTATCGCTGCAAAGGCAGTTTGCTTTGGCGAGGCTCTCAAGCCTGAGTTCAAGGCATACGGTGAGCAGATCGTAAAGAATGCACAGGCTCTTGCAAAGGGACTTCTTGACAGAGGATTCAATCTCGTATCAGGCGGCACAGACAATCATCTTATGCTTGTTGACCTCAGACCATTCCACATCACAGGCAAAGAGTTTGAGAAGAAACTTGACGAGGTTTATATCACTGTAAACAAAAATGCTATCCCTAACGATCCTGAGAAGCCATTTGTAACCAGCGGTGTAAGAGTTGGTACAGCGGCAGTTACCACAAGGGGACTTGTTGAGGAGGACATGGACGTTATTGCAGAGTGTATGTATCTCACAGCAACAGACTTTGACAATAAGGCTGATGAGATCAGAGAAAAGGTAAACGCTATCTGCAAGAAATATCCACTTTACGAATAATTGTACGGATCTATATACTGTTGATACACATAGGGAGCGGCTTAGGTCGCTCCCTTTTTCTCAATAATATATGAATAAATCTCTCTTTTGGTTGATTTTTAACAGAGATCGTGTTATAATAATCTTTTAGAGTATAATTAAAAGGTGGGATATACTTTGCCAATTAAAATACCAAATGACCTTCCTGCGTTTCAAACGTTGGAAAATGAGAATATATTCGTTATTCCCGATGACAGAGCCGCTCATCAGGACATTCGTGCCTTGAAGATCGCTATTGTCAATCTCATGCCTGACAAAATTGCGACAGAAACGCAGCTTCTGCGTCTTTTGAGCAACACACCTCTTCATGTTGACATCGACCTTATTCAGATGAGCAGTCATATGTCAAAAAACACCTCTTTGGAGCATATGCTCGCTTTCTACAAGAACTTTGACGAGGTGTGTGATAATCGTTATGATGGTCTTATAATCACTGGTGCGCCTGTTGAGCAAATGGAGTATGAAGACGTTGATTACTGGGACGAGCTTTGCAGAGTTTTTGAATGGTCAAAGACCAATGTTTTCTCAACTATCCACATATGTTGGGGCGCTCAGGCTGGGCTTTATTACCATTATGGCGTTCCCAAATATCCTTTGAAAGAGAAGATGTTTGGCAATTTCAAGCACCATATCGACTATCCCGAAAGCATTATTCTTAAAGGCTTTGGAGATGTTTTCCATTGTCCGCACTCACGCCATACTGAGGTACGTCGTGAAGATATCGAAAAGGTGGACGATCTTATAGTGGTGGCAGTGTCAAACGAGGCGGGTGTGCATCTTGTTTCAGATAAGACGCAAAGACAGTTTTTCCTGTTCGGTCACTGGGAATATGATCGTGAGACCCTTGCAAAAGAGTATTTCAGAGATAAGGAAAAGGGGTTGCCTATACAGATACCATATAGCTATTTTCCTGACGATGATCCGGAAAACAAGCCAATTTTCAATTGGAGCTGTTCGGCTAATCTGCTTTATTCAAACTGGCTCAACTACTGCATTTATCAGAAAACGCCATATGATCTTAACGAACTTGAGCCACTGGGGACTGCACAATGAAGAACGGAAGACATATAGCTGAGTTTTACGGTGTTGGAGTAATGCTCGCAATAGTGGGTGGCTATCTTGACGCTTATACCTACATCAGTCGTGACCACGTTTTTGCAAATGCACAGACAGGTAACATGGTGTTGTTGGCTATCAATATCAAAGAGGGAAGCTGGCTGAAGGTCTTTCTTTATCTCATGCCTATACTGTCCTTTATGCTTGGCGTGCTGATAGTGGAAGCTGTGAAGCTGAAATTCAATGAACACCCGAGGATACATTGGCATAGGATCATAATCGGTGTGGAGCTTGTGGTGCTGACTATTGTGGGATTTATCCCTGCTGGTACGCTTAACACATTAGCGAATATCCTAGTTTCTTTTACCTGTGCAATGCAGGTCGAGGGTTTTAGGAAAATGGACGGAAAGCCTTTCGCTACCACGATGTGTACTGGCAATCTTAGAAGCGGTACGGATAACCTGTTTCAGTATTTGAAAACTAAGGATAAGCTAAAGCTTAGTAATGCAATGCAGTATTATGGCATAATCCTTTGCTTTATAAGTGGAGCGGCAGTGGGTGCATTTGTCACAGAATTGCTTGAAACTAAAGCGGTTTTTGTTGCTTTGACAGGTCTTGTTATCGCACTCTGCATTTTAAGAAGCGACGACGATAAATTAGCAGAAGGTAAGTGATTATCACCGAGCGAAGCCTTGTCAGGGCTTGAGGCAGAGACTGAATATGCGTAAGCCAGACAATAAAATAAGAAAATCAAAAAACAAAGCAGTGCTTGAGAAAAATCTCAGCACTGCTTTTTCTATTTCATTTTGCAAAACCACCTTTCAAAGCACAAAGTGAATTGGTGGCAAAACAAGGTGATATGGATATCCAAATAATAATTGCAAAAAAATATAACGTCACAAAAGCGAAAATGATGTTATCTGACTGCTTTTGACTGAATGTTGTTAAAATGCACAAACATCTTATTCATAATTTATAAAAACGGCCCAAAATAATGATGCGGAATGATTTTGAGCGGAATTGCTTGACTTTCGCTGTACAATATGTTACTTTAATAGCAGAAACAATCAATATCGTTCAATTGACTTCAAAAAACATTTTTGAAATTTGAAAAGGTGATAAAATGCTTACAGAGGAAAGGTACTCTATTATATTAGAGAGAGTCAAGCAGAATAAAAGTGTGAAGCTTCTGGAGTTGTGCGAGCTTTTAAAAGCTTCTGAATCAACGATACTCCGTGACTTGACGTTGGTTGATGAAAGGGGTCTTTTGAAAAAAGTTCATGGTGGTGCCATATCTGCCGAGGAACATTCTTTCAATCCGGAGGAACAGGACGTTGAGTCAAAGTCAAAGCTTTTTACCGATGAAAAGCTTGCAATTGCTAGGTTTTCAGCATCTCTTGTGGATGACGGCGATTTCATTTTTATCGACGCCGGAACGACTACAGGCTATATGATAGACTTTCTGCCGGATAAGAAAATTACCTTTGTGACTAACGCTTTCGTTCATGCCAAAAAGCTTGCTCAGCGTGGCTTTAAGGTCTATATGCCGGCAGGGGAGATAAAGCTCACAACGGAGGCTATCGTTGGTGCTGAATGTGTCAGCAGTCTGCAAAGCTACAATTTCACCAAAAGCTTTCTTGGAGCAAACGGAATTTCGTTGTCAGGTGGTATAACAACACCGGACAGAAACGAGGCAAGAGTGAAGTCTACCGTGGTGTTAAACAGTCAGACTGTTTATATTCTTGCAGATCACTCTAAATTCGATCAGATATCTGCGGTCACTTTCGCTCAGCTTGGACGTGTGAAGATAATCACCGACAAGCTTCAAGACAAAAAATATCTTACAAAAGCAAATATCAAGGAGGTAATGTAAAATGGTATATACTGTAACATTCAATCCTGCTATCGACTATGTTGTTCATACAGGGGAGATGAAGCTTGGGTCTACCAACCGCTCAGATAGGGAAGAGATGTATTTCGGTGGCAAGGGTATAAATGTGTCTATAGTTCTTAGAGAGCTGGGCATTCAGTCAAAGGCACTTGGCTTCACTGCAGGCTTCACAGGTGAAGCTATCGAGAACGGATTAGTGGAAATGGGAATTGATACAGATTTTGTTCATCTCAAAAACGGTAATTCCCGTATAAATGTGAAAATAAAATCTGCTGAGGAAACAGAACTGAATGGTCAGGGTCCTGATATAGATGACGAGGCTGTGAATAAGCTTTTTGCAAAGCTTGATAAGCTTCAGGACGGAGATACGCTTATACTCGCAGGAAGCATACCTGCCTCGCTGCCTTCAGATATCTATGAGAAGATACTCGAAAGGCTCGCACGCAAGAATATCAGAACAGTAGTGGACGCAACAAAAGACCTGCTTCTCAATGTGCTTAAATATAAACCTTTCCTTATCAAGCCTAACAACCACGAGCTTGGCGAGATGTTCGGAGTGACACTCACCACTGATGAGGAGATTGAAAAATACGCACGTAAGCTAAAAGAAATGGGTGCTGTGAACGTGCTTATCTCAATGGCAGGGGACGGCGCAATGCTTATTGACGAAAATGGTGAAATACATCGCTGTGGAGTATGTAATGGTAAGGTGAAAAATTCCGTTGGTGCAGGCGATTCAATGGTGGCAGGCTTTACCGCTGGTATATTGCAGGGCGATTATGAATATGCTCTTAAACTTGGCACAGCCGCTGGCGGTGCGACTGCTTTTTCTGACGGGCTTGCTCAAAAAGAAAAGATCGCAGAGCTTCTTGAAACTCTATGAAAAAATATAGGGATGCGGAGCAATGGCAGTTTCAGGTGCAACTTTTGCTGCTTCTGGCGGAAATGTTCCATCTGGCTTTCTTGGCGCATTGCTTGCAGGTTTCCTTAGGAAAGTTACAGAATAGTCTTTACAAATATAAGAAAATATAATATAATAATATTAACAATCATAAATAAATTAAGTTTCAGAAAAGGAGGGATTTATTATGGTATCAAAGGTCGTAAAAGTAGTAAATGCAGAGGGACTTCACATGCGTCCGGCAGGTATCATTGCAAAGGCTGCTAAGGAGCATCCTGAGTGCGAGATCATGATGAAAGCAAACGGCAAGGACATCAAGGCTAAGGCTGTTATGCAGATAATGGCAGCAGGTATCAAGAAGGACACTGAGGTAGAGATAATCGTAACAGGCGAAAACGAGCAGGCTGTGCTTGACGAGTTCGTTAAAATGTTTGAGGACGGTTTTGGCGAATAATTCCTTATATCTCCCAAAATAATTCAGACAAGACCGTAGCGTAAACTGCGGTCTTTCTGAGCAATATGACGTTGTAAAAAAAAGCCAAAAGAGAGAAATACATATGGACAGAAAATATCTTTTACTTCTTGCACAAAAATTTCCTACTATAGACAGTGCCGCCAGCGAGATAGTAAATCTATCTGCAATACGCAGTATGCCAAAGGGTACAGAATACTTTTTCAGCGATATCCACGGGGAGTATGAAGCCTTTTTGCATATGCTAAAAAGCGCATCTGGCATGATAAAAAACAAGATAGACCTGACCTTAGGAAAAGCAGTTTCCTCGGCAGAGCGTGAAGCCCTTGCCTATCTTATCTATTATCCCGACAAGCAGCTAAAGCGTTTGCGGGATAAAAACGGGCTTTCAGACGAGTGGCGCAGACTTACTATCTATCGTCTGATACTTGTTTGCGAGGCGGTGTCGGCAAAGTATACACGTTCGAGAGTGCGAAAGAGCATACCAAAGGATATGGTCTATATACTTGACGAGCTGCTTAATGTCACTGATGATGTGGTAAAGGAATATTACTATGACGAGATAATCACCACAATTCTTGACACTGGAATCGCAGACCGCTTTATAAAGTCCCTTTGTGAGCTTATACAATCTCTTGCTATCGACAAGCTGCATATTATCGGAGATATATATGACCGTGGTCCAAGAGCAGATATTATTATGGATGAGCTTATGAAAATGCACGATGTCGATATACAGTGGGGCAACCATGACATTTCGTGGATGGGTGCGGCTTCAGGTAATCTCGCTCTTATTGCAAATGTTATCCGTATCTCCATGCGATACAATAACTTTGACGTTCTCGAGGACGGCTATGGATTAAATCTTCGTGCGCTGGCGGTCTTTGCAGGAGAAACATATAAAAACGATGAGTGCGCAATTTTCATGCCACAGACACTTGATGATAATATCTATGACCCTGTTGATGCAAAGCTTGTGGCAAAAATGCACAAGGCTATCACAGTTATACAGCTAAAGCTAGAGGGGCAGCTTATCAGGCGGCACCCTGAATGGAAACTATCTCACCGTGACCTTTTCAGCATGGTGGACTTCGCAAATGGCACTATAACAATAGACGGGCAAACTCATAAGCTTCTTGACGGCAATTTTCCTACAGTTGATCCTGCCGATCCTCTTGCGCTCACCGAGGGCGAAAATGAGCTTATGACGATTCTTGCAAACTCGTTTATGCACAGCGACAGGCTCAACACACATATGCGTTTTTTATATTCAAAAGGCTCAATGTATAAGACCATAAACGGCAATTTGCTTTTCCACGGCTGTATCCCTCTTGATGAAAATGGAAAGCTTCTGAGCTTAAGTATAGCAGGAGAGCAGTATTCGGGTAAGGCAATGCTAGATAAGCTTGACGAAATAGCCAACAAGGCGTATTTCTTACAGCCTTGTGAGGAGAAAAGCAACTGCGCAGACCATTTGTGGTATCTGTGGAGCGGCGCACGTTCGCCCCTTTATGGCAAGGACAAAATGGCGTTTTTTGAGCGATATTTCCTTGAAGATAAAAAGCTTCACAAGGAAAATTATAATGCCTATTATCACTTCTCAGAGAAGCCTGAGATATGCGGAAAGATACTTGAATTGTTTGGGCTTGACCCACAGCGTGGACATATCATAAACGGTCATGTACCTGTGAAGATAAAAAATGGCGAAAGCCCTGTCAAGGCAGACGGCAGGCTGTTCGTTATTGACGGTGGTATCTCAAAGGCTTATCAAAAAGCCACCGGTATCGCAGGCTACACTCTTATTTATGATTCCCACAGCCTTAATCTTGCGGAGCATAAGCCGTTTATTGCAGGAGAGAGTGAGCATACTCCTGAGATACATATGGTGGAAAGACTTGACCGCCGGGCAAACATTTCAGATACCGACAAGGGAAGGGAACTGCTTTTGCAGGTAAACGATCTCCGTGACCTGTTGGACGCTTATCGCTCTGGAGATATCAAAGAAGGTTATAAGGTATTTTAGATGTTCTGAAAGGAGCTTAACACATGGAAAAGGGAGAACTGAACTGGGCTGTTATCGGCTGTGGCGTTATCGCAAACGAAATGGAAAAGCTTAGAAAAGAATGGGGACTTAAATACCCAAATGAGCTATGGTGATATCCACATAATGATATAACAAACCAAAAGGCATTGACTTCAATTGGAAGCCGATGCCTTTTTTTATCTCTTGTTTTGCTGTGAAAACAAGTACAAATTATAGTACAAATAAATTACAAGTACAAAAATACGTACGTTTATCACACGAATTCAGAGCATATATTTTTGTAACATTCATTGGTGGAATAGACCCATTTTGTGAGCCTGCCGCTGGTGATGAAATAGTTTATCTTTGAGGGAAAAACGCTGTTTTCAAATACGTCTACGATAATGAGCTTGACTTTCATTTTTTCGGGGATAAGAGCTTTTATGTAAACACTTGCTGCCTGCCCCACACGCACATTTTCTCTTGGTTCTGCAAGCCCTGCAAGGTTCGGAGCAAGCTCTATAAAAATACCGTATGGTTCAATGGAGCGTACTATCCCGCCTACAGTTTCTCCTGTGGAGAACAATGCTGCATTTTCTTCCCATGTGCCTAAAAGTTCCTTGTGAGAAAGGCATATCCTGTCCTCGTCACAGCTTTTTACCACAGCATATATGTCCTGACCGTTGAAAAATCTGTCGTTGGGGTGGGTGATACGTGAGACGGATATGGCGTCTATTGGTATAAGTGATGGAAGACCACAGCCTATGTCAACAAAGCACCCGAAAGGCTCAAGGTGTGTTACCTTTGCCGGTATAACGTCCCCTGATGTGAGTGTACTTATATATCGTTCAATGCACTCTTCTTGTGCAAGACGCCTTGACAACCTGCATATGACCTCGCCCTTTTCGTGAACAATATCTGTCACCTTGAAGCATACCGTTTTGTTTACCCTAGAAAGTAATGCTATGTCTTTTGTTTTGCCTTCCTGTATTCCGATCGCTCCCTCTGATCTTGGGATTATTCCTTTGCCAAAGGGAAGCTCTACTATTATGTTGTGTTCGCTGTCACAAAGCACAGCATGACCCTCCAGTATCAATCCCTGAGCCATTGCCTCAGCCATTGTTCGTTCGCTTTGAAGATAATATCGGTTTTCAGGGCTATTGAAGATCTTGCCCTCAGGTAAATATTTTTTCATTATTTTGCCTCTTTCCCCACAGATTTTTTTAAAACAGCAGGATCTCTGTGGTTGATCCATTGATTTTGTTCATATTCTGCACATATTTTATTTGTGATAATTGTGCGTGAACTCTTGCTGATACAGTAAATTAATATTCAATGTGCTGAAATATTAGTACAATTTTTATATTCTTTGCTTCAAATTATAAACAAAAATCAAAAAAACTATAAAAAAGCTTGACAAATGCAATTGTGCGTGTTACAATAGTGTAGTAATTTGTAATCAGTTTGTAACTTTCTTAACCGTTATCGTTACAGATTGAAACATAATTTTAATCGACCGTAATAAAATTAAATAGCGGCACAGACATGACCGCCGCTAATTAAAAGAAAGGGTGTGAATTGGCAATGCAGCGTGTATGCGTTGTAAAGCCGTATTATTAATGGATCATTCAGCAAGTTTTATTTCAGCAAAGAATAAGTCACTGAAAGTTATAGTGATGTTCATTGCAGCACTTATGACATTTTTGGTAATGACAGAGGGATTTAGTGCCGATGCTGCTGCGGCAAAGCTTTCGACTCCTAAGATGACAGCTCAGATTAACTATGGAAGTGAGTTCACTCATCCGTATAACAAGCAGACAAACACTATCAAGGTGCATTGGAGCAAGGTAAAAGGTGCTTCAAACTATGAGCTATACATCAAGGGTGGCAAATATAAGAGCTGGAAGAAATACAAAACAGTCAAGAACACGAACTGCACTGTTACAGGTCTTCAGAGAACGACTTCATATCAGTTCAGAGTAAAGGCTGTAAATGGCTCTGCCGCTTCTGCTTACTCAAAGACACAGACAATAAAGACAGCAAGAATGGACTTCAACAAGGCAGGCTGGGAAGCAATGTGCCGTATAGTTTATCATGAGGTTGGTAAGATGTCAGGTTCAGAGTGGGATAAGCCTATCGTTTATGTTGCAGATTGTGTTGCAAACCAGTATGTTGCCGCAAAGTACACAAAGAATGCAATGTGGAGATCCTACTATGCAAGATATAACAATGTTCAGGATATTATTTATAGGAGCGGTGGATTTATGTCATCTGCACAGCTTTCAAGGGACGGAGCAAATTATTCAAACGTTTCCAGAAGAGTAAAGCAGGCTGTTTTTGGTGCAGTATATGGCAAAACTCACCTTAACGGTATTGCTAATGACTATAATGTTTACTTCTGGTGCAACAGAAGCTACAAGACAAACAGCAGTAAGATAGCCTACTCATTTAAAATTCCTTGGGGTTATTTCAATGTTTGGAGAACCTATTGGGGATAATTGTAATACTATTATAGAATTATGTGAAAGAAGAGCAGAACAAAGCGTCTGCTCTTTTTTCGTTGACAAGAATGTAGCGGTGTGGTAAAATAAAGTTGATAAAAGCAGGGAGGAATCAGAATGCTTGTGGGTTCGGTCGGCTATAATTATCGCCATAGAAAAGATTTTATTATGGATTGCCCTCACGGGGTGGGCTGTCCCCTTATATTGCTCATAAAAGAACCATCGGTGTTCGTTATAAATGGTATCGAGCATAGGGCAGAGAAAAATTCTTTTATCCTGCTTTCACCAGATACCCCTGTGAAATACCATGCCGCAGAAGAGTTTTATACCGATGATTGGCTGTATTTCAATTATGAGCAGGGCGATAATGAAAAATTTGAAAGGCTTGATGTTCCAAAAGATACACTGGTATACCTTGGAAATATTGATGAGCTTAGTCAGATAATGCGTTCGGTAGCATATGAGTATCAGCTCATGAAAGAGGGGCATGAGGAAGTAACACGGTGCTATATGGAGATCTTTTTGTTAAAGCTTGCAAGACAGCTAAAGTGTACAGACAAAAAGTCCTGTATTATTACTGACAGGAACAGCCGCTTTATGCAGCTCAGAGCATACATATACGCAATGCCTGAGGACATCGCAGACGTAGGCAGCATGGCATGGGATATGGGTATAAGCAGGTCAAGTTTTCAGCATATGTATAAGAAAATGTTTGGAGTGAGCGTCATGACAGACGTTATAAGCGCACGAATGGAAAGAGCCAGTCAGCTTCTTGCAACGACAAATCTCAGCGTAAGGGAAGTGGCTGAGAGGTGCGGTTATACTAATGAATATGGTTTTATGAAGCGGTTTAAAATGCACTTTGGAAAAACTCCAACGGAGTTTCGGAGTATGCTCTGACAACGGCGGATAAACTTTAGACGGCATAATAAAAGAGGTCAAGGAATGTGTCCCTGACCTCTTTTATGTTATTTTATTCTTCAACAAATACAGCGGCCGAGCCTTTAATAACATCATTAGTGCCATAACGTGGAGCGACCGTGTAATAGTCCTCAACGTCATAGCCTGCATCGCCAAAAGGTGATTTGAAGCATGGGTTTATCCAAATAGCGTTACACCCCAGCTCGCAAATATAGTCAAGTTTTTCTGTAATACCCTCGATGTCACCGATACCATCTGAGTTTGTGTCATTGAACGATTGTGGATAGATCTCGTAGAAAACTGCGTTGTCAAGCCACTGTGGCTGCTTTGTCATGATAATTCCTCCTGAATATCGTCAGAATATATTTATTAGTCTTCCATGCCCTTCATGTATTCCACGAACTGCTTTGCAACTCTCGGTGAACGTCCTGCTCTTGAAAGCGCATAAGCCTCAGCCTTTTGAAGCACCTCATCAATAGGAGTTTTAAGCTCGTATTGCTTTGCAAGTTTCTCAACTACATCAAGGTAAATCTTCTTGTCAGGCTTCTGATATGTGACAGTAAGTCCAAAACGGTCTGACAGTGAAAGAAGCTCCTGCATAGTGTCTTTGAAGTGTATCTCGTCACCCTCTCGTGAGGAGAACGTCTCGTGTACAAGATGTCTTCTGTTTGAGGTAGCATAAATGCAGAGATTGTCCGCAGTTGATGAAACGCTTCCTTCGAGGATAGCTTTCAGTGCCGCAAAATCATCATCGTCCTCTGTGAATGAAAGGTCGTCTATGAAGATAATGAACTTCAATGGATTTTTGCTTACCGTTTCTACAATGGCTGGTATCTCATGGAGCTGCTTCTTTTTAAGCTCGATAAGTCTGAGACCCTTGCAGGCATATTCGTTTGCTATGGCCTTGACAGTTGAGGACTTGCCTGTACCGCAGTCACCATAAAGCAGAACGTTGTTGGCAGGCTTGCCTTTCAAAAGTGCAAGAGTGTTATTTATAACCTCCTGACGCTCACGTTCGTAATTGTGCAGGTCGGAAAGCTTTATGTCGTCAGGATACTCCACCGGAACTATCTTTCCGTCTTTTATGACAAATACATGATACTGTGAGTAAATGCCGTAACCGTACTGACCGATAGCGTGTATACGGTCGGCATATATCTGCGAGAAGTCAAGCTTTTGTGTAGCATATCTCGGCAGAAAGCCGTCATAGTCTATCTTTGAGATTATCTCGTCACTTGGTATCTGTGAAAGTTCCTCGATAACGGCAAGCTCGTTTGCAAGACATTCCTCCAAAAGCGCACCTGTCTCCTTGCCTTCTCCCTTTTTAAGCATAAAAAGGTTTTCATTTTCAAGAACCAGCTTGAGCATATATTCTGTAAGATTATCCGAATATGCAAAAAGCTCAGCCACAAAATCTGAGTATTTTTCTATAGCCATGTCGCTGTCAGATTCGCATACAGCAAGTGTTTCAAGCAGCTTTTCAAAGACAGGAACTTCATGTAAGCTCTTGAATATTACTAATGTGTGTGCCTGACGGCAGAGTGCCTTAAAATCGTGCATTATGAACACTTCTTTCTTCATATTTTATATTTATTCTTTATTATACAACATATCATTACTTTTCGTCAACATCTACATTGCACGATTTTAACAAAAAACATTACCGCTTTTTGTAGCTTAAAGCAAAATATTTTTGCCCGTTATGATTTACTTTTGTTTTGAAAAATGCTATAATACTATAATAGACCATTATAGAAATAAAAGGAGAAATGGATATGACGGACAAAAACGTATCTATCATGAATATCGGCAGTATGGGTTATCTTCCACAGGTATTCAAAAAGATAGAGAATGAAAAAAAGCTTAACATTGTTTATTTGGGTGGCTCGATAACAATGGGCTGTAATGCTACAAAGACTGAGTTAAGATATGTTGACCGCAGTGCAAAATGGTGGCAGACGAATTTTCCTGACGCTAAGATAAGCTACTTCAATGCTGGTATTGGTGCAACTACCTCGCAGTTTGGGGTGGCAAGAGTGCAGGAACACGTCCTTGACAAACAGCCAGACCTTGTTTTCGTTGAGTTTTCGGTAAACGACAGCAGTTCGCCCCTATTTATGGAAACATACGAGAGCCTTGTAAGACGTCTGCTGAAAGCTGAGAGCGTCAAGGCAGTTGTGCTTATAAACAATCTTTTTTACAATACAGGCACAAATGCACAGGGTATACATAACGCTATCGGTCTGCACTATGACCTGCCTATCGTCAGTGTAAGAAACTACATTTTCCCTGAGATACAGCTTGGAAACGTTTGTCTTGCAGATTACACAGCGGATATGCTCCACCCTACAGACCTAGGTCACAAGATGATAGCTGATCTTATCTGCAATCTGCTTGATACAGAATATTCATACTATAAGAAGCTCGGCGCAGAGAAGAAGCCTTCACTTCCTGAGCCATTTACAGCAAGCAGATATGAGGACGCACAGCGTTTTCAGAACTATAGCTGTTCGCCTGTTATGGAGGGCTTTGAGCCTGATACTCATGCGGCAGAGCAGTGGAGCGATCCATTCAAGGGCGGTTGGATAGCTCACAAGCAGGGAAGTTGTATTAAATTCAATGTGAGTGGAAGTATTATAATGCTGCAATACAGAAAGACTATCAACAAGCCTGCGCCTGTTGCATATGCTGTCATAGACGGTGACAGGCAGAACAAGGTTCTTCTTGACGCAAACTTTGACGAGGATTGGGGAGACCTTTGCTGTCTTGATGAGATATACAGCGGAGCAAAGGGAGAACACACCGTTGAGATAGTTATTGACACAGAGGGTAAAGAAAATAGCGATTTTATGCTTATTTCTGTCATTACAGCAAACAAATAGAAACGTAAATAAGTGAAAAATTTTACTCGAATCTATTGACTTTATGACATAACGATTGTATAATAAATATATATTATTAAATTAGGAGGCATTCTCTAATGAACGATTTTTTCAAAATTGCTGACAAGTACCTCAAGCCGGTAACTACTGGTGCAGGTGTTGTTCTGGGTCTTGCAGTTACATATGCAGCAGGAAGCTATCTTTCAGGTATGAGCAAGCTGTATGGCGGTTTCTACACATTCATGTATGTACTGTTCTGGATAGCATTTGTTCTTCTTGTTATCTGCGGCATCTATGCACTTTTCAAGAAGTATGCAGGTTCTGTTCCACAGCAGAACGCTCCACAGCAGACATATGCACAGCCACAGGCTCAGGCCGCACCACAGGGTGAAAAGTTCTGCCCTACTTGCGGAGGTAAAGTTCCGGCTGGAAATCAGTTCTGCCCTAACTGCGGCAACAAGATAAACTAATCTTAAAGTTTTGCAGATAAAACGCCCTTGATTTTCAGGGGCGTTTTTTTGTTAGAAAACGCATAAAAGTATGCCAAATGGGGAATAAATATGTGCAGTTTGGAAAAAGTGAAAAAATTCTCGAAAACCCCTTGACAAATGGGTGGAAAATTGGTATAATAATTAAGTCGTTGCAGGACGATATGAGTTATTAGCTCAGTTGGCAGAGCATTTGACTTTTAATCAAAGGGTCCGGGGTTCGAATCCCCGATAGCTCACCACTAGGGAAATATCCTTAGTCAAGATCACGCCTTACTTTGTTAGGGCGTGATTTTTTTATGTCTGTTATATGTGATGATAAATGGACAAGCAAGTGGTGATGAGCGAGCGACATCAGGACGCCACTACAACGCATTTATCCAACAAAAAAAGCAGCCCCTGTGGACTGCTTTTTTTCAAGCTTGTAGCTTGATCCTTATATGACAAAAAACTATCTGATTACGTTAAATGCACCCATTTGTGGATAAACAGCGCTTTCGCCAAGTTCTTCCTCAATTCTGAGAAGCTGATTGTACTTTGCAACACGCTCACTTCTGCTTGGTGCGCCTGTCTTTATCTGGCAAGTGTTAAGAGCAACTGCAAGGTCAGCGATAGTTGTGTCTGCTGTTTCACCTGAACGGTGTGAAGAAATCGCAGTGTAGCCTGCCTTATGAGCCATTTTGATAGCCTCAAGTGTTTCAGAAACTGAGCCTATCTGGTTGAGCTTGATAAGGATAGAGTTACCGCAGCCAAGGCTGATGCCCTTTGCAAGTCTTTCTGTATTTGTTACGAACAGATCGTCGCCAACGAGCTGCACCTTGCCGCCAAGCTCCTTAGTGAGAAGCTGCCAGCCCTCCCAGTCCTCTTCGTCGAGAGCGTCCTCGATAGAGATGATAGGGTATTTTTCAACGAGCTTTTTCCAATGCTCGATAAGCTCAGCAGAAGTGAACTTTGTGCCAGCCTTTGGAAGAACGTACTCGCCCTTCTTTGAGCCTTTCCACTCGCTTGAAGCAGCGTCCATTGCTATCATGAAGTCCTTGCCAGGCTCATAACCTGCATTCTTAACAGCTTCGAGTATATACTGGATAGCTTCCTCGTCGCTTGCAAGGTCAGGAGCGAAGCCACCCTCGTCGCCTACAGAAGTAGCAAGTCCCTTTGATTTAAGCAGGGCAGCCAGAGCGTGGAAAACCTCAGCGCACCAGCGGAGAGCTTCCTTAAAGCTTGGAGCACCTACAGGCATTATCATAAATTCCTGAACGTCAACAGTGTTTGCAGCATGAGCGCCACCGTTAAGAATGTTCATCATAGGAACAGGAAGTCTGTTTCCTGATATGCCACCGAGAAATCTGTAGAGAGGGATATCAAGAGAGATAGAAGCCGCTCTTGCAGCAGCGATAGAAACAGCGAGGATAGCGTTAGCACCAAGCTTTGACTTATCCTTAGTGCCGTCAGCCTTTATCATAGCCTTATCAACGGCATAGATGTCAGAAGCGTCAAGACCGCAGACTGCGTCATTGATAGCAGTGTTGATGTTCTCAACTGCCTTTGTTACGCCCTTTCCGCCATATCTGCCCTTATCGCCGTCACGAAGCTCAAGGGCCTCAAACTCGCCTGTTGACGCACCGCTTGGTGCAGTGCCTCTGCCCACTGTTCCGTCTGCGAGATATACCTCAGCTTCAACAGTTGGGTTTCCTCTGGAATCCAGAATTTCACGTCCGATTACTTTTACGATCTCAAGATAGTTCATAATATAAGCTCCTTTTTAATATTATGCAGACTACCCGAACGCACCACCATTCGGGCTGATGACATTTCGCTCTTGTCATCATAGAGAAGTCTGCATGATCTATTCTCACGTGGTTAGTAACTACTAACCACATTTATTTTACCACGCGCGAGGCCGTATGTCAATCTTAGTTAGTCATATCTAATATATTTTATAGGTATGCACAAAAGGTGTACCGCCTGCCGGCATGGCTATTGTCTTTTTGAACAACAGATAAGCTTTGCGAAACTTTTCGTTTGTTATTATTGACAAGCTTTGTGAGAATATTCGTTTTGGACGTGATCTTATTTATGCTGAAAACCGCACAAAGCATGGTAGGGTATAGAAAAAAGCGGTGCAGAGATTGTTCTCCGACACCGCCTTGATTTATTTTTCATTTCTTACTTAACTCTGCAAGTGCATTCGCCATTCTCAGATCGCTATCTGTGGTTATCTTGAAATTCAATGCGTCCCCGACGACAAGGTATATATCCTCATTGCAGGCCGTAAAAACAGAACAAGTATCCGTCAGCTTTTTATTTTGCTCCTTGCTAAGCGAATAATAATTCCTCCTCAGATCCCCAAGTCTGAAAGTTTGCGGAGTTTGCGCCTGATAAAGCTCGCTTCTGTTAAGCGTTTCACTGACCTTTTCGCCGTCAGATCTTATTATGGTATCAGCCGCAGGCATATAAGTTCCGCAGGCTGAATGTTCCCTCATCGCCTCGATATTGTCCTTTATTATCTTCTCCGTCACAAACGGTCTTACAGCGTCATGGGTGAGTATTATGTCCCCCTCATTCTCACCATGTTCAGCGACTATTGCCTCAGCTATGTTCATTACAGTGCCGTTTCTGTCAGCTCCGCCGTCTATAACTTTCACACGCCTGCTGTCTATCCCGAAGCGTTCAAAAAGCTCGTTAGTGTATTCGTGCCAGTCAGGTTTTATGCCCACATAAACCATATCTATCTCCTCCACTGTAAGAAAAGCCCTCACAGTTCTGACTATAACAGGCACTCCGCCTATCTCTATAAACTGCTTTGGTATAACCGCACTTTTTACCCTAGAGCCACAGCCCCCTGCAACTATCCCTGCAAATATCATTTTATCTTCTCCTCATATAAAAAAAGTTCGGGACAGCCGTCCGCCCCGAACTTTATCGTTGTGTATTGAATTTACTTTATGCCGTATTTTTTCAGCAGAGCTTCGATCTTTGTGTGTGGGTCGATGACCTGTGAAATTGACTTATCATGATTGAGTGATGCAATGAAGTAAGCGATATACTTAGAGCAGTCTACCTCGTAGAACCATGGGCTTGAAAGCAGCTCAGGAGTTCTGTATGTGAGGTTTGTGCCGAATACACCGTCGATGATGCCGTCAGCATAAGCCTTGTTGAATGATTCAAGACCATTTGTGAAAATTGGATAAGTAGCATAGCAGTAGATCTTGTTAGCTTTACGCTTTTTAAGCTCTACAGCGATATCCAGCATAGACTCGCCTGATGAGATGATATCGTCGGCAATGAAAACGTCCTTGCCGGCAACGTCATTGCCCATGTATTCGTGAGCAACGATAGGGTTTCTTCCGTCGATGATAGTTGAATAATCTCTTCTCTTATAGAACATACCGAGGTTTACGCCCAGAACAGAAGCGTAGTACATATTTCTGTTGATAGCGCCCTCGTCAGGAGATATTATCATGAAGTGATCCTTGTCAGGTCTGAAATCTGAAAGGTTTTTAAACATTGCCTTGAGAACCTGATAGGAAGGGATTATGTTGTCAAGACCCATGAGTGGAACAGCGTTCTGTACTCTTGGATCGTGAGCGTCAAAAGTAAGGATATTTGAAACGCCCATAGACTGAAGCTCCTGAAGAGCAACTGCACAGTCAAGAGATTCTCTGTAGTTTCTTCTGTGCTGTCTGCCACCGTAAAGGGAAGGCATGATGATGTTTATTCTGTGAGCCTTACCGCCTGCAGCTTGGATTATTCTTTTAAGATCCTGATAATGATCGTCAGGTGACATACTGTTTTCCCTGCCGAAATAGTTGTATGTGCAGCTATAGTTTCCTACGTCGCAGAGAATGAAAAGATCGTCGCCTCTGATAGATGACTTGATAAGGCCCTTGCCGTCACCGGAAGAAAATCTTGGACAAACAGCCTCAACAAGGAAAGTATCCTTAACAAATTCGTTTTCATTAGCCCATTTTGTAAGATAACCATCTACCTTCTTGCCAAGCTCGGAAGCGCCTGCCATAGCGATAAGGCCAAGCGGTGCAACTCTTGAGTCATTGTCGAACAATACATTGTCAGCATTACCCATTATTATCATATCCTCCAATACTAATTGTTGTCTGACCTCAGGTCAGTACGAAACATACCAATATACATATATTATACTTTATAAATCCCGATTTTACAATAGTTTTTTCGCAAATAATAAATTTTTCTCACTTTTCACAAAAAACACACTGTTACTGCGGCACATTTAGACACAAAAATCAAGTAAACGTTTGCTGACCGCACGACAGGTAAACTTTTTTTGCATATATAAAAAAGTCCTTGCGTTTTTGGATAAAATGATATATAATAAAATAGAATAGGTATGTGTGCAATATATTGCACACAACTGACAGAATTATTGAAGGAGTTAATGACATGACAAAAGCACAAAGATATTTTATGGAAATAAAAGATAAGAGAGTAGCGTTCATAGGTACGGGCGTAAGTCACCTTGAGCTTATTAAGCTTTTTCTCTCAAAGGGCATAAGATGCGTTGTCTGCGACAAAAAGACAGAGGACGAATTTGATGAGCTTATCTATGAGGAGCTTTCCGCAAAGGGCTGTGAGTTCTCATTGGGCGAGCACTATCTTGATATCATCTTTAATTGCGATATAGTTTTCAGAACACCTGGTATGTACTATAATGATGAAACTATCACAAAGGCAAGAAAAGCAGGCGTTGCCATTACATCAGAAATGGAAACTTTCTTTGACCTCTGCCCATGCAAGATATACGGTGTAACAGGTTCAGACGGAAAGACTACTACTACTACCCTTATCAGCGAAATGCTCAAAGCCGAGGGCAAGCGTGTCCATATCGGTGGAAATATCGGCAAGGCTCTTCTGCCTATAGTTGAAACAATGTCAGACAGCGATGTTGCAGTGGTTGAGCTTTCAAGCTTCCAGCTTATCTCAATGAGACAGTCGCCAAACGTTGCCGCAATCACAAACATCACTCCAAACCACCTGAACGTTCACGGAACAATGGAGGAGTATATCGGTGCAAAGGCCAACCTTATCGCTCATCAGAACGGATACTCAAGAACTGTTCTCAACGAAGATAACGAGGAAACCATAAAGCTTGCAGACCTCGTAAGAGGAAAGCTTGTCACATTCTCTCTAAAGCACCCTGTTCAGACAGGCGCATATCTTAATGACGACGGTATGCTTTGCTACACGGAAAAGGGCAGAACTACAGAGATAGTGCACAAGGACGATATAAGGATACCTGGTATCCACAACGTTGCGAACTATCTCACAGCTATCGCCGCAGTATGGGGCGAGGTATCTATCCAGAGCATAGTTCAGGTAGCAAAGAACTTCGGCGGCGTTGAGCATAGAATTGAATTTGTAAGAGAGATAGACGGTGTTAAGTGGTATAACGATTCTATCGCAACAAGCCCTACAAGAGTTATCGCAGGACTTAATTCATTTAATCAGAAGCTTATTGTTATCGCAGGTGGCTATGACAAGAAGATACCTTTTGAACCTCTTGCAGAACCTGTGAACAAGAACGTAAAGATACTCATTCTTCTTGGTGCGACAGCAGACAAGATAGAAAAGGCTGTTACAGAAAGCCCGCTCTATCCTGAAAGCGGTCTTAAGATAGTAAGAGTAAAGACCCTTGAAGAGGCAGTCCTTACAGCACAGAAAATGGCTGAAGAGGGCGATGTTGTCACACTTTCACCAGCCTGTGCAAGCTTTGACCTCTATCCAAACTTTGAGGCAAGAGGCAGACACTTCAAGCAGCTTGTGAACGAACTCTAATTTTATAAAAAGCAGGGATATGTATTATGGATACATTTGAGATACTGTCACAGCTTTGCTCTGCGGCAGGTGTATCGGGAGCGGAAGGCTCAGCGGCTGAGGCTGCGGCAAAGCTCCTTGAAGAGTATGGCGAAGTCACCTTTGATAACGCTCTTGGCAGCGTTATCTGCAAGGTTGGAAGCTGGGAGGACGGCAAGCCTGTTATGCTTCTTGACGCCCATATAGACGAGATAGGCATGATAGTCACATACATCACAGAGGACGGCTTTTTGAAAATATCAGGCTGCGGTGGCCTTGATACAAGGCTTCTTTTGGCTCAGCAGGTGACAGTTTACGGCAAAGAAAAACTCACGGGCATCGTGACTTCAACTCCGCCTCACCTTGAAAAAGACAGCTCTGTCGCACCTGACCTTGACAGCATTTTCATAGATATAGGTTTCACAAGCCGTGAAAATGCAGCAAAGTATGTTTCCCTTGGTGACAGAGTGCTTATAGAAAACAAAGCCGAAAGGCTCGCAGGAAGCCGTGTGACATCTAAAGCAATTGACGACAGGTCAGGCTGTACGGCTATCCTAAAGACTTTGGAGCTACTCGGTGGTCAGCAGACAGCTTATAATATCGCAGTGTGCTTTTCAACTCAGGAAGAAGTTGGCGAGCGTGGTGCAAAAACAGCCGCCTTTGATATCAATGCAGACTATGCGACAGTGGTGGACGTTTCCTTTGCTAGGACTCATTATGAGAGCGAGGAAGAGTGCGGCATAATGGGCAAGGGAGCGATGATAGGCATTGCTCCGTCCCTTTCACGAGAGATGTCAGATAGCTTTATTAGCCTAGCTGAGGAAAAGGGCATACCATACCAGCTTGAAGTCATGAGCGGAAAAACAGGCACGAACGCTGACGCTATCGGCGTGAGCGGAAGCGGAACAAAATCCGTTACCATATCCATTCCAGAAAAGCATATGCACACGCCTGTTGAGATAGTGGATATAAATGATATTGATAATACGGCTCTGCTTATTGCAGAATATCTGAAAAGAGTGTAGATATTTATGTTGGATAAACTGAAAGACCTCTGCCTCCTTGACGGCATTTCAGGCGACGAGGGAGCGGTAAGAGAATATATAATAGATAAGATCGGCGATAAAGCTGAAATAAGGGTGGATAACCTTGGCAATGTCATAGCTTTCTGTAAGGGTAAAAAGGCGCCTAAAAACAAGATAATGGTGTCGGCTCATATGGACGAGGTTGGCATGATAGTCACCTATGTGAATTCTGACGGCACGCTGAAAGTGTCATCAGTTGGCGGTGTTGACCCAAGAGTTGTTTTCGGCAGACGTGTCAAAATCGGCAGGAATAACGTCCTTGGCGTTGTGGGGGGAAAGGCTATCCATAATCTCACAGCCGAGGAGAGAAAAAAGTCTGTGCCTTTTGATAAGCTTACCATAGATATAGGTGTTGACAGCCGTGAGGAAGCCTTAAAGCTTGTGCGCCTTGGGGACAGTGTGAGATTTGTTTCCGATTTTGTAGAGTACGGCGAGGGCTTCGTGAAGTGCAAGGCTATAGACGACAGAGCAGGCTGTGCAATAATGCTTAGAATGATAGAAGAGGGCGTAGAGTATGACACATATTTCACATTCGTGGTGCAGGAAGAGATAGGTCTGCGTGGCTCGACCTGTGCGGCATTCACTGTTGCGCCTGATTATGCAGTGGTGCTTGAATCCACAACTGCGGCGGATATTCCATCGGCTTCTGGAGAGAAAAGAGTATGTGAGCTTGGAAAAGGTCCTGTGGTATCTTATATGGACAGACACACAATGTATGACCATGAGCTTTTTGAGCTTGCATTTTCTGCGGCAGAAGAGAACGGCATACCGTGCCAGACCAAAACAATGGTGGCAGGAGGAAATGACGCAGGTGCGATACACGTTTCCCGTGGCGGTGTAAAGACTGCCGCAGTGTCGCTCCCTTGCAGATATCTTCATTCTCCAAGCTGCGTGATAAATAAAGCGGACTTTGAGAACGCTTATGTTCTTACAAAATTGATCTTGGATAGGACTTATAACAAATGATCTATGAAACCAAAGAGATCAGCTCAGAACTGCTGAGCGGTCTTAAACCTAACAATTATACAAGGCGTATAAAGTCGCACTTTGCGGCATACGGCACAGGGTATGATTTTCTGCATTTCTATGCCGTTGAGGAAAGCGGAGAAAAGCTTGGTATCATATCAGTATTCAACGCCTCTATGATGATATCGACTTTTAAAGATAAGAGATTCGACGATAAGATACTTGGCGAGCTTGCGGGGTTTATCCTTATGAATAAGCCTGCTGCAGTGGAGTTTGAAGCGGAGTATTCAGACAAGCTTGCAGAGCTTACTAAGACGGAGTATAAGGGCGACAAGCGGACGGAGTTCAGCTTTGTTGCGAAAAACGATATTCCGCCCCTTGATGTGAATGAGTTGCCTAAGCTTGACGATGTTTTCAGGATACTTGCACCATGCTTTCCTGCAATAAGAAATTCCTATGAGCTTTGGCTTACGGACACTTCCCACAGAGTAAGGAGAGGACTTTCACAGTCATTCCTGCTGGGTGATTACACCACTGCCACCATACAGTATATCATAGACGGCGTGGCACTTGTGGGACACGTTGGAACGATACCTGAGGAGCGTGGAAAGTTCCATGCAAGACAGCTTTTGTATTGGATAGGTGAAAAGCTCACACAGGACGGCTTTCAGGTTAGATTATTTGCAAGACCCCATAGGGTGAGCTATTATGAGGAGATAGGCTTTAAAGCCTGCGGAATAGATCTTGTATTGGAGAGAATTGAAAATGAATGAATGTATATTTGATATAGACCCTAAGCTTTTGGCTCTTGCCGCCGAGGCAGAGAATGAGTGCAGGGAGATGTTTGAAAAAATAGACAGCAATGCCGAGTATAACGGACAGAAAGTGCTGAAAGCTTTTATCGACAATCGTGTGAGCGAGGGCTGTCTTAAAGGCACAACAGGTTACGGATACGGCGACATGGGCAGAGATACTATAGACAAGGTGTTCGCTCAGGCACTTGGCGGTGAGGATGCTTTGGTAAGACACACTTTTGTGAACGGCACTCATGCACTGTCAACAGCGCTTTTCGGAGTGCTTAGAAGCGGAGACACAATGCTTGCCTGCACTGGAAAGCCATATGATACCCTTGAGGAGATAATCGGTATCAGAGGCGAAAAGGGCAACGGCTCACTTATTGATTTCGGTGTAAAGTATGAGCAGGTAGACTTGGTGGACGAGATGTACCCTGACTATGATGAGATAGCAAAGAAAGCCGTTGGTGCAAAGATAGCGTATATCCAGCGTTCAAGAGGCTATTCTCTCAGACCGTCACTGACAGTGGAGATAATCGGAAAGATAGCAGAAACAGCAAAGAAAGCTAATCCTGATATAATCGTCATGGTGGATAACTGCTACGGTGAGTTTGTTGAAAGAAAAGAGCCACTGAGCGTTGGTGCAGATATCATCATAGGCTCGCTTATTAAAAATCCGGGCGGTGGAATTGCTTCTACAGGCGGATATATCTGCGGCAGAGCAGACCTTGTGGAAAAGTGTGCCGACAGGCTCACCTGCGTTGGCATGGGCAAGGAAGTTGGTTGTTCACTTAATCAGAACAGAGAAATGCTCCTTGGCTTTTTCTTAGCACCGCAGGTGGTCGCTTCTGCTCTTAAAACTTCCGTTTTCGCCTGCCGTTTCTTTGAAAAGCTTGGCTATAAGACCCTTCCTGAGAGCGGAGAAACAAGGACGGATATAATCGCATCTATTCTTCTTGAGAACGAGGAGAACCTCGTGGCTTTCTGTCAGGGAATACAGAAAGGCTCACCGGTTGACAGCTATGTTACTCCTGAGGCATGGGATATGCCGGGTTATGACAGCAAGGTTATAATGGCGGCAGGCGCATTCACAATGGGTGCGTCCATAGAGCTTTCAGCAGACGCTCCTATAAGACCGCCGTTTGCCGCATGGCTTCAGGGCGGTATCACATACCCAACAGGCAAAGCAGGCGTTATGCTTGCCGCACAGGAGATGTATAACAAAGGTTTACTTAGAATATAAAATTTGACTGGAAAGGAATGATATTCAATGGCAGAGATATTCAGCGTTACTGTCGAGGAGATAATCAAACAGCTTAATATGGAGATAATCTATGCTCCTGAGAACATCAGCAGCCTTGTTGTTACTGAGAATGATTGTAACAGACCTGGACTTCAGCTTATGGGATTTTATGAGTATTTCAATGCAGAACGTGTTCAGATATGCGGAAATATGGAGTTTGCTTATCTTGCTTCACTTGATGAGAAAACAAGATATGAGAGGATAGACGCTCTTTTTGCTACAAAGATACCGCTTTTTATCGTGGCAAGAGGTCATGAGCTTTACCCTGAAATGGTTGAGATAGCTAAGAAATACGGTGTACCTATCGCAAGAACGCAGGACAGCACAACAGCATTTATCGCCGCACTTATCGGCTACCTGAACGTTGAGCTTGCTCCGAGAATAACACGCCACGGTGTTCTTATCGAAGTATACGGCGAGGGAATCCTTATCGTGGGAGAGAGTGGTGTTGGTAAGAGCGAGACCGCTATCGAGCTTGTAAAGAGAGGTCACAGACTTGTGGCTGACGATGCCGTTGAGATCAGAAAGACATCAAACAGAACGCTAGTAGGCTCATCACCTGATAATATCCGTCACTTCCTCGAACTGAGAGGTATCGGTATCATCAACACAAGACGTCTGTTCGGTATGGGTGCTGTAAAGGTAAGCGAGAAGATAGACCTTATCGTAGAGCTTGAGCCTTGGGACAGCACAAAGATATACGACAGAATGGGAGTAGACAACGAGTATACTACTATCCTCGGAATAAAAATACCTAGCCTTACAATTCCTATAAAGCCGGGCAGAAACCTTGCTGTTATCCTTGAAGTTGCGGCTATGAACAACCGTCAGAAGAAAATGGGTTATAACGCTGCCGCTGAACTTTTGCAGAATCTTGGTCTGCAAATGGACAAGAAAGACAAGGTCAAGAACTGGGATAATTTCTAAAAACACGCATATACTTTTTTTTAATAGGAGATAGATCATAATGCACTTACAGGGAGATATGCACACGCACACTATAGCTTCAACTCATGCTTACTCCACCATAACAGAGAACTGCCAGTGGGCTGAAAAATACGGAATGAAAGGCATAGCAATGACAGACCATGCCATGAATATGCCCGATTCCCCTCATATCTGGCACTTTGTGAACCTTGGCATACTGCCGAGAAAGATAAACGGGATAACCATCCTCAGAGGTATAGAGGCTAACGTTGTGAGCGATGACGGAGAGCTTGATACCAGCGAAAATCTGCTTTCAGGACTTGAATGGGTGGTGGCGTCTATGCACAGTGCCTGCTATACTCCCTCGACACCTGAGAACCACACTAAAAGCTGGCTTAAAGTCGCACAGAACCCTCAGGTGGATGTTATAGGTCACTGCACCACCGCACCTTTTATGTTCGATTATGAAAAGGGCGTAAAGGCGTTCAAAGAGTACGGCAAGCTTGTGGAGATAAACGAAAGCTCATTTGCGTGCAAAAGGTCGCCCAGAAGAAACGTAGTGGAGCTTTTGAAGCTTTGCAAAAAGTATGAAGTGCCTGTGGTTTTTGACTCTGATTGTCATTTCTGTCAGCTTATCGGTCAAACACCGAAAGTGGCAAAGATAGCGGAGGAACTTGATTTTCCTGAGAAGCTTATCATGAACAGTGATTGGGAAAAGATAAGGGAATATGTTCTTGCGAAAAGACCAAACCTCGATATTTAAAACGATGAAAGGAGAAGCCCTCACAAGGGCGTTTTACAGATATATATGAATACACAAAAGCTGCTTGATCTTGCCTCAGAGCTTGAATGTAACGTTATCTATAACGAGCCGCTTTCAAAGCATACCACATTCCGCACAGGCGGAACGTGTACTGCAATGGTGGATATAAGCTCAGAGGAAAGCCTTGCAAAACTTGTTAGAGCCGCACACGAATGGAACGTAAGATATATTGTTGTTGGAAATGGCTCAAATCTTTTATTTGACGATAAGGGCTACGAGGGAGTGGTGTTCCTCATGGGTCAGTCAGTGGACGAGATAAAAATGATGAACGAAAACACCATATACGCCGAGGCTGGGTGCAGCCTTATAAAGCTGTGCAGATTCGCTCTTGAGCATAACCTCACAGGACTTGAGTTTGCCTATGGCATACCGGGAACTGTGGGCGGTGCGATATACATGAACGCAGGTGCTTATGACGGTGAGATTAAAAACGTTATAACCTCTGCAAACTCCGTGAGGGCAGACGGTACTGTACATACTACAGAGGCAAATAAAATGGCTCTTGCTTATCGCAGCAGCTGTTATCAGAAAAACGGCGAAGTCATAACCTCAGGAGTGTTCAGACTTGAGGCAGGAGCGTATGACGATATTCAGGACAAAATGGTGGAGCTTATGGGCAGACGCCGTTCAAAACAGCCACTTGAATATCCAAGTGCAGGCTCGACCTTTAAAAGACCTGAGGGACAGTTTGCAGGAAAGCTCATTGAGGACTGTGGTCTGAGGGGATACACAGTGGGAGGAGCACAGGTGTCTGAAAAGCACTGCGGTTTTGTGGTGAACAAGGGTGGTGCAACAACTGAGGATATTATGTCGGTGATAAGACACGTTCAGCACATTGTCAAAGAGCAGACAGGCTATCTTCTTGAATGTGAGGTAAAGATAATACCTTACAAGGAATAATTTAAATAGGGATCAATAAGTGATGATTTTTTTCAGCTTTGTAAGAAAGGAATGAGCGTTATGCAGTTTGTGATAATTACTGGTATGTCAGGATCGGGAAAATCAAGTGCCGTGAATGTGCTTGAAGATATAGGATATTACTGCGTTGATAATATGCCGCCTGAGCTTATCCCAAAGTTTGCAAACATATGCAGTCAGTCTGACGGAAAAATAGACAAGGTAGCGTTTGTTGTTGATATAAGAGGCGGCGACCTTTTTCTGAAGCTTCAAGACACAGTAAAGCAGCTTCAGGGCGAGGGCGTGAGTCTTAAAATACTTTTCCTTGACAGCTCAGATGACGTTATCGTGAGAAGATACAAGGAAACAAGAAGAAAGCACCCTCTTGACGAGGTGTCATATGGAAACATAAGAAAAGCTATTGAAACTGAGCGTGAGATATTAAGACCTATAAAAGCACAGGCTGATTTTTATATAGACACGTCCAGAAGCTCAACAGCTCAATTTAAGGAAAGGCTTTATTCCATATTCCTTGGAAACAACGAGTTTATGCATATTGACGTTCAGTCGTTCGGGTTCAAGTTCGGTGCAATGAGCGAGGGCGACCTTGTATTTGACGTAAGGTGTCTGCCTAATCCGTTTTATGTACCTGAGCTTAAGAACAAAACAGGTCTTGACAAGGACGTTTATGATTATGTTTTGAGCTTTGACGAAGCCAAAGTGCTTCTAGGCAAGCTAACAGATCTTATCGACTATCTCATACCTCTTTACGAAAAAGAGGGCAAGTTACAGCTTGTTATAGCGTTCGGCTGTACGGGCGGAAAGCATAGGAGCGTTACCTTTGCAGAAGCAGTTGCGGAGCATCTGAGAAAGCAAGGTCACAGGATAAGAATAACACACAGAGATATAAATAATCAGTAAGGCGGTTTGAAAGTTGGAGGACGTATCCTTTTCATATAGAGCAAAAGAAGAAATAATCAGCAAGATAAATTCAAAGCCAAAGGCTGACGTGTGCATGATGGGTATGCTCACGTATTGTAACTGTCTGTCAGATGATGAGATATCTTTTCTCACTGAAAACAAAGCGGTAGCGGACTTTTTCGTGTTGAACACTGGCAGGATAACTGGTAATGAAAACGCAGTGTTAGTCACAGAGCAGAAAAAGCGAAACGGCGTTGTGCTTTATGCTTTGGATATTCCTGAGCGTGAGGACAGGCTCACACTTCTTGACTATTTCAGAATGGATAAGAGCAGGCGTTTGGAAGAAGCTGACCTGCCTAAAGAGAAGTTTTATCCACAGCTCGTGGCTGGTATATTTCTTGCCTGCGGTTCGGTGAACAATCCTGAGAAAAAATATCATATGGAGTTCGTTATGCCAACGATAGAGCTTTGCAATGATTTTGGTATGCTGCTTATAGATAATTACGATATCACTCCAAAGCATGTTGAACGTAAGAACGCACAGATAGTTTACATAAAAGAGTCTGAGAATATCATAGATATGCTTACTCTTATGGGTGCGCCTATGTGTTCGCTTGAACTTATGAACGTAAAAATGATGAAAGATATGCGCAACAAGATAAACCGAGCGGTGAACTGCGATAACGCCAATATAGAGAAGTCGCTGAAAGCAGCGGAAAAGCAGATAAGCGATATCGAGCTTATAGACGAGACAGTGGGGCTTTATTCTCTTCCTGATAATTTGCAGGAGATAGCTGAGCTTAGATATAATAATCCTGACTTCAATCTTAAAGATCTTGGTGCAGCCATAGATCCTCCTATCTCACGTTCGGGCGCTAACCACAGATTGCAGAAGATAGCAGAGATAGCTGACAGGATAAGAGTTGAAAAAGGTCTTGCACTGAAAGAGGAATAAAAATGCCTGAGTTTGTACATCTACATCTTCATAGTGAATATTCGCTCCTTGACGGCGCATGCCGTATCAAGGAGCTTGTTTTGCGTGTAAAGGAGCTTGGACAGAAAGCAGTTGCGGTCACAGACCATGGAAATATGTTTGCAGCAGTGGAGTTTTACAACGAATGCCTTGCTCAGGGCATAAAGCCTATAATAGGCTGTGAGGTGTATGTTGCACCAAGAACACGATTTGACAAGCTAGCGAAGATAGACAGTTCGCCTTACCACCTTGTGCTTCTGTGCGAAAACAACGAGGGTTATCAAAATCTTATAAAGCTTGTGTCGGCGGCATATACAGAGGGCTTTTACAGCAAACCGAGAGTAGATGTTGAATTGCTTGAAAAATATCATAATGGGCTTATCTGTTTGTCGGCTTGTCTTGCGGGTGAGATACCCAGAAAGCTTACCAATGGCGATTATGAGGCTGCAAAGCAGACTGCTCTTAAATATCGTGATATATTTGGCAGGGATAATTACTTTATAGAGCTTCAAAATCATAAGTTTGCAGACCAGCAGAGAATATTGCCTATGCTTATAAAGCTTTCACGAGAAACAGGAATACCGATGGTCTGCACTAATGACGCACACTATCTCAGACGTTCAGACGCTAATGCGCAACGTGTGCTAATGTGTATCTCAACAGGCACGACACTAGACGACCCAAGCAGGCTTGAATTTCCGACAAACGAGTTTTATGTAAAGTCAGCAGAAGAAATGGCAGCGCTTTTTCCCTCTCAGCCTGAGTCGCTGGAGAATACAGTAAAGATAGCTGACAGATGTAATGTAAGCTTTGAGTTTGGCAAAACAAAGCTTCCGTATTTCCATATAGACGGTGTTTCAGATAACGAAAAGTTTCTTCGTGATATGTGCATGAAAGGGCTTTATAAACGTTATGAAAATCCTACAAAAGAGGCTTTGAAACGTGTTGACTATGAGCTTGACGTCATAACGAGAATGGGATATACTGACTATTATCTCATCGTGTGGGATTTTGTTCACTATGCAAAGACCCACGGTATACCTGTTGGATGCGGACGTGGTTCAGGCGCAGGAAGCCTTTGCGCATATTGTATTGGTATAACAGGCATTGACCCGCTGAAATATGATCTGCTTTTTGAACGTTTTCTTAATCCTGAAAGAGTTTCCATGCCTGACTTTGATATAGATTTCTGCATGGAAGGCAGACAGCGTGTTATTGATTACGTTGTGGAGAAATACGGCTCTGACCATGTGGCGCAGATTGCGACCTTTGGCACACTTGCAGCAAAGCAGGCAGTGAGAGATGTTGCAAGAGCAATGGGTCTGCCTTATCAGACAGGAGATATGCTTGCAAAGAAGATACCAAGAGGTCAGCCACTGAAATATTCCATAGAGAATATACCTGAGCTTAGTTCCCTTTATAAGACTGATATGAAGATACGACAACTTCTTGATATTGCCATGAGCGTCGAGGGTATGCCACGAAACGTGTCCACCCACGCAGCAGGCGTTGTTATCACAAAAGAGCCGGTTGACTTTTACGTTCCTCTCTATTCTCGTGACGGACAAGTTTCCACTCAGTATACAATGACAGTGCTTGAACGATTGGGACTTCTTAAAATTGATTTTCTCGGACTCCGCAACCTTACCATTATAGACCACTGCCGAAAGCAGGTGATAGAAACTCACCCTGATTTTGACTTGGAGAAGATACCTCTTGATGACAAAAAGGTATATGAAATGCTGTCACAGGGCAAAACGGAGGGCGTTTTCCAGTTTGAAAGTGCAGGAATGACTGCAACTGTCATGAAGCTTCGCCCTGAAAGATTAGAGGACCTTATCGCTGTTATCTCTCTTTACCGCCCAGGACCTATGGACTCGATCCCAACATATATCCGAAACCGCCATGAACCTGACAGGATAGTGTATAAGCACCCATTGCTCAAAGGCATACTTGAAGTGACATACGGCTGTATAGTTTATCAGGAGCAGGTAATGCAGATATTCCGCACGCTCGCAGGATATTCATACGGCAGAGCGGATATCGTAAGGCGAGCAATGGCTAAAAAGAAAGCGGCTGTTTTGGAAAACGAGCGAAAAGCGTTTATCTACGGTGAGAAAGGGCAGTGCTGTGGTGCAGTGGCAAACGGTGTGCCAGCTAATGTTGCCAATGAGATATTTGACGAAATGACCTCTTTTGCAAGCTATGCCTTTAACAAATCCCATGCGGCGGCTTATGCAACTATCGCATATCAGACAGCGTATTTAAAATGTCATTTCTATAAAGAATACATGGCGGCACTTATGACTATTACGCTTCTTGACAGCACCGATAAGCTTTACGGTTATATTGCAGACGTGAGCAAAAACGGTGTGAAGATATTGCCACTTGATATAAATAAGAGCGAAAGCGGTTTTGTGGCAGAGCCTGAGGGAATACGCTTTGCACTTCTTGCGGTTAAGTCGCTTGGTGAGGGGGCTATCGACAGGATAGTTTCTGAGCGTAAATCAGGTGGAGCGTTTCGTTCGCTTCAAGACTTTTGTACACGAGTTTCGGGCAGAGATATCCACCTGAGAACAGTGGAAGCACTTATAAAGAGTGGAGCTTTTGACGGTTTTGGATACACCAGACGTGAACATCTCAATGCTTGCGAGGACATAATGAAAAGCGTAACTCGGTCAGACGGAAGTGTGATTGAGGGTCAACTTGACTTGTTTGGCATGGGTGCTGCTTTGCCAATGGAAAAGAAGATAGAACGCTGCGGCGAGTTTGACGAACAGCAGCTTCTTGAATTTGAGCATGAAGCTCTTGGTATGTATATATCAGCCCACCCTATAGACCGTTTTGAGTGTGTGATTTCAGCCACAAGGTGCGTCACCTCTGCACAGCTCATAAAAGCCTGTACAGACGAGGGCGGAATGGCTGATAAACGTTTTGCTGATGGGGCGGAAGTAGACTATGCAGGAATGGTCAGGGGCAGAAAAATGCTAAAGACCAAAAAAGGCGATATGATGTGTTTTGTGGAGCTTGAAGACAAGTTCGGAACATTAGAGATAGTGGTTTTCCCGTCAGTTTTTCAAACTATGGGAGGCTTTATAAAAGACAGAGCGCTTCTACACGTCAAAGGCAAGATATCATGCAAAGAGGAAGAAGAACCTAAGATACTTGCGGATATGCTCGAGCCTGTCGATAGATTTTGCTCATTACAGCTTCAAAGGGATATTTGCGTAAGGCTTGTTTCAAGAGATACAGAGGGCATAAAGGCTGTTAGAACTATAGCCGAGAAATACAGAGCACAGACTGGTTCAAAGTTTGCGGTATTTTTCAGCGATATACGCAAAATGACAGGCATAAAGTCTGTTCATGCTGTGAAAATGTGTCCTGAACTGCTCGTCGAACTTGAAAACAGACTGGGCGCTGAAAACGTGGTATTTATGGACAGAAAAGGAGAATAAAAATGGAGCCAAGAACATATAAGGTAACAAAAATTGACGGCGATTATGCACATCTTCTCAATGTGGACACGGGCGAAGATCTTCTTATGGCAAGAGCGCTTTTGCCTGACGAAACAGACGAGGGAACAATGCTTCATTGGGAAAATTTCATTTATACGGTAATAGAATAAGTGTATTTATGAAATTCTTGTGAAAAGTATGGAAATCTGCACAGGAATGTGATATACTATATTATTATCGTGTTATCACGAAAAATTTTAGCGTGAAAACGCTTGAAGGAGTAATCAAATGGCTGTATCTTATAGTAGGGAAGAACTCGGCAGAGGGATATCTCTTACAAGAATATATGACAAGAAATTCAAGTCAAACTGCGTGAAGATAGCATTTATATCACCGCTGGACGAAAAAACAGCCTGCGTCAATGCAATGCTACAAACAGTGCTTGTGACATCGAATGCGGAGATACCTTCACGAACAAAGCTTACATCTACACTCACAGGGCTTTACGGCTCAAGTATCGGCACCAACTGTGGTACCATAGGCGATTATCAATCTGTCGGCCTGTCTGCGAGCTTTATCGGCGACGATTATACTATAGACGGCGAAGTAATATCCGTTCAGGTGGTAAGACAGCTTTTGAACTGTCTGCTCAGACCTCACCTTGTTGACGGAAAGTTCTGTGAGAAGTATTTTACTTTGAGAAAGCAGGAGCTTATCGACGCTATTGTTGCTACTGTCAATGACAAGCGTGGCTATGCACTTTTGCAGGCGAAAAAGGTCATATTTGAGGGCGAGCCTGCGTCTGTGTCTGCAATCGGAACTGTGGAGCTTGCTGAGAACATAACTCAGGAGGATTTGTTAAGACAACACAAAAAGCTTCTTGAAAGTGCAAAGATAGAGATAACCATATCAGGCGGTGGAAACACGGCTGCTGCGGAAAAGCTTATAAGAGATGAAATGGCTGCTCTTATAAGAGTTTCACCTGTGGAGAAGATAGACTACAGACACAATTCACCTGCAAAGGGAGAGCCTGTTTATAGAGAGCTTAAAATGCAGGTAAGCCAAAGCAAAATGGTCATGGCATTCAAGTCTGATTATGAGGATATCTACACCGCAAAGCTTTTCTGTATGCTTCTCGGAGCAACGCCTTTTTCAAAGCTTTTTGCAAATGTGAGAGAGAAGCTCAGCCTTTGCTATTATTGTTCTTCCGCATATGCCGACAGAAAGGGCACTCTTTTTATCGACAGTGGCGTTGAAAGCTGTAACATAGAAAAGGCAAAAAAAGCTATCGAAGAACAGCTCGAAGCCATATGTAATGGCGATTTTACAGATGAGGAGCTTGAAAACACAAAGAAATCTCTTTGCGGAGGCTTTAAGTCAAATTATGACAGCGTATATGATATCATGGGTTGGTATGCTGCACAGAACACACGAAACACAGCTTTCACCCCTGAGGAGATAAACGAGCGGATAGCAAAGCTTACCCGTGAGGACATAATAAGCTGTGCAAAGACTTTTAAGCCTGATACTGTTTTCGTGATCAGGGGCGAGGAAGAGGAGGACTGTGATGAATAAGGAGATCGTAAAGAGCGAGCGACTGGGCGAGAGCTACAGCGTTTTTCATCACCCATCAGGACTTGACGTGCTTGTGTGGAAAATGGAGGGCTTCACAACTACAGAAGCCATATTTGCCACAAAGTACGGCTCAATTTACAACTGTTTCAAGACCAAGGACAGCAAAGATTTCATCACTGTGCCTGAGGGCATAGCCCATTTTCTTGAGCATAAGCTTTTTGAAAACGAGGACACAGATGTTTTTGACTTATATGCAAAAACTGGTGCCAACGCAAACGCTTTCACGTCTTTTGATGAAACGGCATATACGTTCAGTTGCTCGGAAAACTGGGAGGATTCTCTTGAAATACTTCTTGACTTTGTTCAGAAGCCATATTTTACAGAGCAATCTGTGGCTAAGGAGCAGGGAATAATCGGTCAGGAAATAAAAATGTGTGCAGATTCTCCTGAAAGACAGTGCTTTTATAATCTGCTGAAAGCTCTGTATGTAAACCACCCTATAAAGATAGATATTGCAGGAACTGTTGATACTATTGCTGAGATAACTCCTGATCTTCTTTATAAGTGTTACTACACTTTCTATAATCTTCACAACATGGTCCTTGCCATTGCAGGAAATGTTGACGAGGATAAGGTCATGGAAATATGCGATAAAATGTTGAAGCCATGCGAGAATATGGAGCTTGAAACAAAGCTCCCTGATGAGCCTGAGAATGTAGCGCAGAAAAAGATATTTCAGAGCTTCCCTGTGGGTCTGCCACTTTTCAATATCGGTTTCAAGTGCAAGCCTTATGAGGGCAGAGAACTTTTCAAAAAGGCTGGAACAGCGTCAGTTGCGCTTCATCTGCTTATAGGCTCGTCTTCGCCACTTTATAAGCAGCTTTTTGATGACGGACTGATAAATTCGCAGTTTGGTGTCGAAGTGTTCACAAGCGGTGGAGTATTCTCTCCAATAATATCAGGTGAATCCCATGACCCCGAAGAGCTTTATCGCCGTTATCTAGCTGAGATAGAGCGTGTAAAGAAAGAGGGCTTTGACAAGTCGCAGTTTGATATGATAAAGCGTTCTATGTACGGTGAAATAGTAAGAGGAATGAATAATCCTGAAAGAGCAGCAGATTATCTTGCAGAAAGCTATTTTGAAAACTCTGACGCTTTCTATGAAGCACAGGTTCTTGCAGAAATGACTGTGGAGGATTGCGAAAACGCCGTAAGAGAAATGTTCGACCCTGAAAAGTCGTCTATCTCCGTGGTAGATAATAAGTAGGTATTTTGAGCTACAGACTCAGTGAAAGGAATGATAAATTTATGACAGCATTGCAGTTTCTTGCCGACTCTTCGGCAAATGACGCAATAAGGGAAAAACTCAGAGAGTTTCCGAACAGAGTTTATTTCCCCAATTTCGGAAAGGGTGACAATATCTTCAAAGAGGGTATTGATATCGACAGAGTGCTTTTTACAGTGCCAGGTACGAATTTCAAGATATATTGGTATGGTTTTTTGATAACCATCGGTATTCTTCTTGCGATGATATACGGCTTCAGAAGAATGAAGACCGTAGGCATCGACCCTGATAGAGCGACAGATTCCGTTATCGGCGGACTTATTGGAGCTATCTTTGGCGCAAGATTTTATTATATCATCTTTAATACAGAGGGCATGAAATTCTCAGAGTTTTTCGATATTCGTGACGGAGGTCTTGCTATCTACGGCGGACTTATCGGTGCGATAATCGTGGGCGGAATTATAGCAAAAGTAAGAAAGCTGAAGCTTACTGCGCTTCTTGACGTGGTCGCACCATGTTTTCTTATCGGTCAGTGTATCGGACGTTGGGGCAACTTCTTCAATCAGGAGGCTTTCGGTGCAAATACAAAGCTTCCTTGGGGCATGATAAGCAACACCACAATGGAATATATCTCAAACCATTATGACGAGCTTGGCGGCAAAGTGTCGGCTCTTGACCCTATCCATCCATGCTTCCTTTATGAATCTATTTGGTGTCTTATTGGATTTATAATCCTGCATTTCTATATTAAACACCGCAAGTTTGACGGCGAAGTATTCCTTATGTACACAGGCTGGTACGGTCTGGGAAGATTTTTCATCGAGGGTCTGAGAACAGATTCGCTCTATCTTGGAAACATAAGAGTATCACAGCTTGTTGCAGGCACTTGTGTTCTTGCTTCACTTGTACTTATAATCGTGTTCAGAGGTATCACAAAGAGAAACAGCGACTACAAGCTGTTCGTTGATACAGAGCTTTCAAAGGCACAGCTTGAACAGTATAACAGCTATAATGATATGCAGCAGGAAAAGAAAGAGCTTAAACATAAGATAAAGGAGGCTAAGGATAAGGGCGAAAGCTTTATCGAGCTTCAAAAAGAATATGACGAAAAATTCGGCAAGCAGGCTCAAAAAGACAAGCTTAAAGAAGCCGAGGAAAAGGACAAGGAGTCACACACCAAAGCCGAGACAGAGTATAAGTCTATCCTTGGTGACGATAACGATGAGGACAGCGAAGTAAAAGATACAGATGAAAAGGATACGGAGGAAGAATAAATGGGACAGATAATTGACGGCAAGGCAGTATCAGCCAAGGTCAAGGAAGAAATAAGACTTGAAACAGAGAAGCTTAAAGAGCAGGGCATAGAGATAGGTCTTGCAGTGGTCATCGTCGGTGATGACCCTGCTTCTCAGGTCTATGTAAGAAACAAGGAAAAGGCTTGCGAAACTGTGGGCTTTAATTCATTCAAGTATGCTCTCCCTGCGGAAACAACAGAAGAAGAGCTTCTCGACCTTGTCAAAAAGCTCAATGATGATGACAGAGTGGACGGAATACTCGTTCAGCTCCCACTGCCAAAGCACCTTGACGATAAAGTGATAATAAATAACATCAGACCTGACAAGGACGTTGACGCTTTCCACCCTGTAAACGTGGGCAAAATAATGATAGGCGATTACAGTTTTCTGCCATGCACACCTGCTGGCGTTATGGAGCTTATCAAGTCAACAGGTACTGACATTGCAGGCAAAGAGTGCGTAGTGGTTGGCAGAAGCAATATCGTTGGTAAGCCACAGGCTATGTTGCTTTTGCATAATAACGGCACTGTTACTATCTGCCATTCAAAGACAAAAGATCTTAAAGAAGTTTGTCAGAGAGCAGATATCCTAGTTGCTGCTGTTGGCAGACCAAAGATGATAACCGCTGAATATATCAAGGAGGGCGCAGTAGTTATCGACGTTGGTATGGATCGTGATGAAAACGGCAAGCTTTGCGGTGACGTTGATTTTGAGGACTGCAAGGATAAGGCTTCATTTATCACACCTGTTCCAGGTGGAGTTGGCCCTATGACTATTGCAATGCTTATGAGAAACACACTCACAGCAGGCAAGGCTCATCACGGCATAGAATAGTTGTAAAATTTCTGTTAAGTCTATTTACAATTTGTCTGAAATAATGTATAATATATGAGTTGCTTACTGCAACATATCCATGCAACAGAATATGGGTCACGCCCGTAAGTGGGAAAGTTACCTGCCATATTCTTTTACATCGGAAATATTTTAACGAAAGAGGTACAAAAAATGCTTAGAAAAGACGAAAAGACAGCTGTTATCGAAGCTAACAGAACTCACGAAACAGACACAGGTTCACCTGAGGTACAGATCGCTATCCTTACAAAGAGAATCAGCGACCTTACAGAACATCTCAAGACACACAAGAAGGACAATCACTCAAGAAGTGGTCTGTTCAAGATGATCGGTAAGAGAAGAAATCTTCTCAACTACCTCAAGAAGAAGGATATCGAAAGATATAGAGCTACTATCGAAAAGCTGGGTATCCGTAAGTAATCATGTAACTGACATCAAGGCAGAGGCATTTATTGCCACTGCCTTTTGGTGTTTATTTGAACTGTTGGTGAAAGGTAACTTAGCATTAAACAGAATGTATGAAGCTCGTATGTCCTGTTTATTGCTAATGCTTTCACCATACAGAGAATTCTAAATTTCTAAAATGGAGGAAAGACAATGTTTGAGAATTTCAGAACTTTTGAAACGACATATGCAGGCAGACCTGTAGTAGTTGAAACAGGTAAGACCTGCGGACTTGCTAACGGCTCTTGCTGGGTAAGATACGGTGAAACGGTTGTAATGGCTAACGTTACAGCTTCTGCAAAGCCAAGAGAGGGTGTTGACTTTTTCCCACTTTCAGTTGACTTTGAGGAGAAAATGTATGCAGTAGGCAGAATACCGGGTTCTTTCACAAAGAGAGAAGGCAAGGCTTCTGACAAGGCTATCCTTGCTTCAAGATGTGTAGACAGACCTATCAGACCTCTTTTCCCAAAGGATATGAGAAATGACGTTTCAGTTGTTATGACAGTTCTTTCTGTTGACCCTGACAACTCACCTGAGATCACAGGTATGATAGCTACATCTATCGCACTTTCCATCTCTGATATTCCTTGGAACGGACCTGTTGCATCTATCAATGTAGGTTACGTTGACGGCGAGCTGGTGCTCAACCCAACTCTTGAGCAGAGAGCTAAGAACAGACTTAACCTTACAGTTGCAGGCTCTGCTGAAAAGATAGTAATGATCGAAGCAGGTGCAGACCAGATTCCTGACGATCTTATGCTAAAGGCTATCATGACCGGTCATGAAGAGATAAAGAAAATGGTAGCTTTCATCAACGATATCAAGGCTCAGATTGGTAAGCCTAAGTTTGAGTTTGAGTCAATGGAAGTTGACCATGATCTGTTCGACGCTGTTGAAGCAATGGTAGGCGAGCAGGTAAAGGTCGCTCTTGATACAGATGATAAGAATGTAAGAGACGCAAGACTCCAGCCAATAATCGACGCTGTTCATGAGAAGTTCGACGAGCAGTGCGAGGATAACACTGCTGTTCTTGACGAAGTTATGTATAAGCTCCAGAAGAAGATAGTTAGAAACTGGCTCTATGAGGGCAAGCGTGTTGACGGCAGAGGTATCGACGAGATAAGACCACTTGCTGCTGAAGTTGGCGTTCTCCCAAGAGTACACGGTTCAGGTATCTTCACAAGAGGTCAGACACAGGTAATGACTATCGCAACACTTGGCCCTGTTTCAGACGCTCAGAAACTTGACGGTATCGACGAGGAAACTTCCAAGAGATATATGCACCAGTACAATTTCCCTTCATATTCTGTTGGTGAAACAAGACCTTCAAGAGGCCCGGGAAGAAGAGAGATAGGTCACGGCGCACTTGCTGAGAGAGCACTCGTTCCGGTTATCCCTTCTGTTGAAGAGTTCCCATATGCTATCAGATGCGTATCTGAGGTGCTTTCTTCAAACGGTTCTACATCACAGGGTTCTATCTGTGGTTCTACACTTGCACTTATGGACGCAGGCGTTCCTATCAAAGAGCCTGTTGCAGGTATTTCATGCGGTCTTATCACTAAGGAGGACGGCAGCTGGATGACTATGGTAGACATTCAGGGTCTTGAGGACTTCTACGGCGATATGGACTTTAAGGTAGGCGGTACAAAGAACGGTATCACAGCTATTCAGGTGGATATCAAGGTCGACGGTCTGACTCCTGAGATAATCGCAAGTGCTTTTGAAAAGACAAGAAAAGCAAGAATGTATATTCTTGATGAGATAATGCTCAAGGCTATCCCTGCTCCTCGTGCTGAGGTAAGCAAGTGGGCACCTAAGATGCTGGCAACAAAGGTACCGGTTGACAAGATCAGAGAAGTTATCGGTTCAGGCGGAAAGGTAATTCAGAAGATCTCTGCTGAGTGTGACGTTAAGATAGACATATCTGAGGACGGTAGCGTATTCGTTTCAGGTATCGACAAGGAAAAGGCTGAACAGGCAATCAATATCATCAATACTATCGCTAATGACCCTGAGATAGGTGCTATCTACAGAGGTAAGGTAGTAAAGATCATGAACTTCGGTGCTTTCGTTGAGATAGCTCCTGGTAAGGACGGTTTGGTACACATTTCTAAGCTTGACAAATCAAGAGTAGAAAAGGTTGAGGACGTTGTTTCTGTTGGCGACGAGATCGTTGTTAAGGTAATGGAAATAGACGATCAGGGCAGGATCAATCTTTCAAGAAAAGACGCTCTTGCTGATATCGAAGCTAAGAAGAACGCTAAGTAATAAGTTTTTAAGAGCGGGCGGCTATGTGCTGTCCGCTTTTTTTGTTGACAAATTTGTTGACAAAAAAGAAGAAGTATGTTAATATAAAAGTAATAAATTTTTATAGGGGGTATCTTTATGAGATGTACAGTATGCGGGTGCGATATTCTGCCTAACAGCATTTGCTGTCAGAATTGTGGCACAAGAGTTATTGAAATGACAGGGGTAAATTCGGCACAGCCGAGGTATGGCAATAGTTTCAATAATAGCTTTAACAATGGCTTTGACAATGGTCTTAACAGCAATGTGAGGACAGTGGGAAAGAATATGTCTATAGGCAAAAAGGTGCTTATCCTTTTGCTGGCATTGTTTGTGGGCGCAGCTATCGGTTTTGGATATTGGTACTATCACAATGTTTCAACCCATACCATTAGAGAGGAGAACTTTAGCGTTGAACTGCCAAGGTCACTTGAAAAGGCAACCACAATAGATTATGCGGCACAGAGCAGTGATGGAACTGTAAAAGCCAATGGAAAGTACGCCGATGTTGATAGCGATTTTCAGTATATGATCCTTGATTACTCTTCACTTGCCGGCGAAACAACGGATATTCTTACCGAGAAACTGTTTGTCACCTACATGAAGGGCAATTTGAAAAGTCAGTTTGGAAGCAGCTATAAAGAAGTGTATGCTGATGGTAACAAGCTTAAAATGACCTATCGTGCAAAAACGGGCGACGAAGTTTATAACTATGCTATATGCAAAAAGTCAGGTTATAAATATTATTGGTTTGTTTTTGGCTGTAAGGCTGATGAAAAGGATTTCTATGACCCGAAATTTGAAAAGTGGGCAAGCACTATCCATATCAATTAATACAAAATTTATAAAATCGATTTGTTAAATTATTGACATAATAAACAGCATATGTTAGAATAAAAGCATAAATTATATGAGGGAGAAAAGAATATGAAATGTCCTATTTGTTCGGCAAAGATCAGTGATACTGACGCTTTTTGTCCTAATTGTGGGTCGGCTGTGAAGTCTGAAACAAGCGGTTATATGGATTCTATCGACACATCAAACCTTGGTGAGAATGTTGGCTTTGGCAAGCGCAACACTACGGGTGCACAGCCTGTGAATGCAGTACCTCAGCAGAATTATGCTCAGGGTCAGCAGTCTTATGGTCAGCCACAGAACGGCTACGCTCAGCAGAGTTATCCGCCTCCGCAGAATGGCAATGCTCAAACTCCATACGGCAGTGCATATGAGCCTTATAAGATAGCGCCTGTTACATCTGCTAAAAAGGGTATACCAAAGCCTTTGATGTCAGTTCTTGTGTTTATCCTTGCGTTCTTGGTGGCTTTTGGTGTGAGATATTTTTACAAAAACACAGCTACGAAAACATTACAGGGTACGGGATATACAATGACAGCACCTGCGGATATTGAGAAATCTAGCAGTAAAAATCTGTATGCCCTTGATAACTTTTCCAACAACGAGGTGGGCATAAACGCTGTTAAGCTTTCATATTCTGATATTGCACTTTACGGCTATGGCAAGGGCGAGTCTGCATCGGATATCTTTGATTTTATCCTTGAAAACGGCTCAACAACCTTAAAAATAACAGGCAAGGATTCAAAATATATTTATTATACCCAGAGCATAGGAGATAAACATTATTACGGCATGAGTTCTATAACAGAGGGCAACGGTGGCTACTACATTTTTGATTTTCTCTGCGAGCAGAAAAATAAGTCAAAGTATGAAGATAAGTTCAAGGATTGGGCTGCCTCAGTTGAGATAAAGTAAATAATTCAAGCTGTCCTTCGGGGCAGCTTTTTTGTTTTGCATAAAAATCTTGCTTTTTTCGTCAAAAAGGTGTAAAATGAATCATATGACACAAAATCTGCTTTCCGCATAAAATGTACTAATAATATGTGGAGGTGATCTTGTGTTGAATCTTATACTTCTTCTGGCTCTTGTGCTGGCGGTCGTTATTTGGTTTTGGGTGAAATGGTATAAGGTGCGAAATGTTGGCAAGCGTGGAGGATATTTGCTTATCCCATGCAAAAAGAATACACATGAGCTTGAACATATGGTAAAAAGCTGTTATTGGGAGGAGTTTTTTCAGCCTGAATATTATGGAAGAGAAATAATCCTCGTTCAGCTTGACAAAAGCGAGATAAATTATGTTTCAAAGCGTTTGGAACAGGATTATAGCATCGTTCACTGTGTTGATATAACTGAACTTGCAGATTTTATCAAGCGCAGAGAGCTGAAATGCCATGAAAAATAGATCATTCGGAGAATAATATGGAAGATTTAAAGACCCTCAAGGGTGAGGTTGACAGCATAATATTTAAAAGTGAGGACACAGGCTTCTGTGTGCTTATGCTTAACTGTGACAATGACCTTATCACAGTTGTTGGCGAAATGGGTGACGTTGAGGAGGGCGAAGATCTCGTTGTAACAGGGGAGTTCACTTCACATCAGAAGTTCGGCGAGCAGTTCAAGGTGCATATCTTTGAGCGTTCTTTGCCTACTACCTCTGCAGCGATTCAGCGTTATCTTGCAAGCGGTGCTATATCAGGCATAGGGCCTGTACTTGCAAAAAAGCTTGTGAACAAGTTCGGGGACGATACCCTTGACATAATAGAAAATACTCCCGACAGGCTCACGGAGATAGACGGGATAACAGTGAAAAAAGCGGAAAAAATATCTCAGGAGTTCAAAACCACTTTTGCCGCAAGGTCTCTTATGTCATATCTTAACAAATTCGAGATAGAAACTTCTTATGGCATAAAGGCGTGGAAGCGTTGGGGCAACACTGCCGAGCAGATTATAAAATCCAACCCTTATGTGCTTTGTATTCAGGGCGTCGATCTGTCATTTTCCCGTGCGGACGCAGTTGCGGCAAAGTCTGATATTCCTGCTGACAGCGAGTGCAGGATAAAGGCAGGCATTACATATATTCTAAGACAAAACGCTGACCAAGGTCATACCTGCCTGCCTTTAGACAGCCTTGTGAAAACAGCGGTGAGTTATCTTGATGTTGATGAAAAGCTTATAAAAAAAGTAATTGAGGATGAAACTGAGGAGGAAAACCTCTACTATTACGATAAGCATGGCAGACGTTTTGTTATGCTTGCAGATTTTTACAAAGCTGAGGACTACATAGCAAGGCGACTTGCCATAATGCGGCAGATCTCTTATGACAATAAGATAGATTTTTCCGAAGTAATTGATCTTGAAGAGGAAAATAACGGCATACAATATGAAAAAATACAGCGTGAAGCCATAAATCTTGCACTGTCAAAGGGTTTTCTTGTGCTGACGGGAGGACCAGGTACAGGAAAGACCACAACGCTCAACGCTATAATTTCTCTTTATCAGCAGCAAGGGCTTAACGTTATGATATGTGCACCAACAGGCAGAGCCGCCAAAAGGTTTTCTGACCTTACGGGATTTGACGCAAAAACTATCCATAGGCTTCTTGAAGTGAAGCATACAAGCGGTGACACACTTGCGTTTATACATGATGAAAACAATATTCTCGATTGTGACGCTTTGATAATCGACGAGATGTCCATGGTGGATTCCTGCCTTTTTGAAGCCGTTTTGAGAGCCATAAGCGTTACCTGCAAGCTCGTTCTGGTGGGGGACAGCGATCAGCTTCCGTCAGTAGGTGCAGGAAATGTGTTAAAGGATATTATTGACAGCGGAGTAATGTCTGTTGTAACACTAAAAGAGATCTTCAGACAAGCACAGGAGTCTGAGATTGTTATGAACGCCCATAAGATAGTAAACGGCGAGCATATCGACCTAGCCAGCAAGGACAAGGATTTCTTTTTTATGCAACGGCTTGAATATGGAGAACTTCAGGATCTTGTGGTGGAGCTTTGCAAAACAAGGCTGCCAAAAGCCTACGATTACTCGCCTATAGACGACATTCAGGTGCTTTCGCCTACACGTAAAGGTCCTGCGGGTACTGTGGAGCTAAACAAGCGTCTGCAGCAGGAGCTTAATCCTCCTGCCGCAGGAAAATCAGAGGTCAAGACCCCTGTTTATACTTTCAGAAAAGGTGACAAGGTCATGCAGACCAAGAATGATTATGAAATTCTTTGGAAAAAGTATATAACCGAGGACAAGACCGAAAGTGGCGCAGGCATTTTTAACGGTGATATAGGCATAATAATTGCAGTGAACAAGATACTTAAAACTGTGACTATAGATTTTGAGGGCAGAATAGCTGTCTATGACAAGCAAATGCTGGATAATCTGGAACTTGCCTATGCCATAACAGTGCATAAAAGCCAAGGTTCTGAGTTTGATGTTGTCATTCTCACTGTATTCGGTGGATTTGACAAGCTTTATTACAGAAATTTGCTTTATACGGCTGTGACAAGAGCTAAAAGAATGCTTATAATAGTTGGCTCGAAAAAGCGTGTTGATTTTATGATAGATAATAATAAACGCACTTTGAGGTATACTGCGCTTAAAAATATGCTAATGGAGCTTGTAGAGGGTGATGACAGTGGTCAGCAGACGCTTGATATATAAATTTCTGCTTGATTTTGTTTATCCTAATCGTTGTCCTATATGTGGAAGTTTTATAAAATGGGACGAGCTTTTGTGCAAAAATTGTGAATGTAAGCTGCCTTTTCATAAAAAAATATTGTGCGAAAAGTGCGGCAAGGATAAGTGCCTAAATCATGATTCACTACATTTTGATAGGATTTATACTCTTATGAGATATGAGGATATCTGCGTGAAAGCAATATATCAGCTTAAAAACGACAGACAGCTTAATTTTGCGGAATATTCTGCGAAGCTTCTGGGTAATGTGCTAAGAGAAAATGGTATCGCACAGCAGGCGGATATCATCACATCAGTGCCAATGCACAGATCAAAACGCCGTAAAAGGGGATATGATCAGGCACAAAAGCTTGCACACTTTACGGCTATGGAGCTTGGGATAAGAGAAGATCATCGCCTGCTTGGACGGACAAGGGATACCGCAGAACAGCATACTTTGACTGCCGCTCAACGAAAAACTCATGCGGAGGATATTTATTATTCTCTTGCAAAACACGTTGACATAAAAGGTAAAAATGTCCTGCTATTTGATGATGTTTACACAACAGGTTCAACGCTTAACGTGTGCAGCGGACTGCTAAAGAATATGGGTGCAAAAAACGTCTTTTGTGCAGCTATCGCCACCACCTTGCTCGATGAAAAACACAAAGAATAAAACAGACCGCCTTCGGTATAATAATATCGGGAGGCGGTCTTTATGATAACTGAGGAACAGTTTGCGGCGATAAAAAGACTTATCGTGTCTGAAAACTGCATGATAGACAGGTTTGAGCATTATGTGAGTGAGATAAAAGAGCCGCAGCTAAAGGAAGATATGCAAAAGCTTACAGCGGCTTTGAAAAATCAGCGTTCAGGGTTGCTCACAAGTCTGGAGGATAACAATGGTAACTGACGGAAATATAATAAAAGAAGCAAGATTTTTTGTCAAGGCGTATTCAAAGGAGTTTTGTCAGACCTACAGTGATCTATGCGGAAGTCCTTTTGCAGAGTGTATAAAAAGTGCGCTTGATGGTCAGCTTAGAATAGCAGAGAAGCTTGAAAGTCTTGAAAAAACATACTGTGACAAAACCAAGCTGCCAATTGCAGACAGTATTGATGTGAACAGATTTTTATATAAGAACAGGGAAGATATGAGGTAAAAAGTCCGCAGATGCTCGTCTGCGGACTTTTGTTATTTTGATATATGTACGTCAAGTTGGTCGAATGGTATGGAAATGCCGTTTGCGTCAAAGCGTTCCTTTGCCTCTTTGAGAAATTTGTATCGTATCTCCCAGTAAGCATCGGTCGGTATCCATACACGCATGATAAGGATTATAGCGCTTGCGCCATGCTCGCAGATAGCCACAAGCGGCTTGTCAGGCTCGTTTATTACCCTTGGCTCATCATTGAGCATTTCTCTAAGAATAGCCATTGCCTTGTTGTGGTCGTCATTGTAGCTGATAGAGAATTTCAGTTCAAGGCGACGTTTGTCGTCAGCAGTTATATTCGTAATAGTCGATTGTGAAACAACACCGTTTGGTATAAATATCATCTTATTCTCAAGGGTCTTTAGGGTGGTGTAAAGTATAGAGATAGCGTCAACAGTTCCCTCTGAGTCGCCTATTTTTACATAATCACCGCATTTAAAAGGCTTTGAAAAAAGTATGATAAAGCCGCCTGCGACGTTTGAAAGACTGTTTTGAAGAGCAAGACCGATAGCAAGACCTGCTGCACCAATAGTTGCGACTATTGAGGACATAGGTACTTGAAGTGCTGAAAGTGCCATTACTATTATTATAATAAGCAATACAGTGTGTACCACAGATGTGAGAAATTTATGTATAGTCACATCTGTTCGACGCATGCTCAAACCTTTGTGCATGACCTTCAAAACAAGCTTGTCAAGAAGTATTCCTAAAAGAAAAATAACAGCCGCCGCAATAAGATGTGGTGTAAATTCCTCAAGCCAATTTAAAAATTTGTCAGACAAAAAATCATCTCCGTAACATTATTATGTAAAGATATTATAACATCTTAACATGATATTTGCAAGTGTGCCCAATATATAAGTTTTTTTGCGTATTTATGCACTTTTATCAGAAATCATAACAAAAATAGGTGTTGACTTGGAGATAATTTTGTGAAAAAAATGTGGGAAAAAGTCTTGCTATTTGTGTGGCTTTGGTGTATAATAATATTAAGTTTTATTATACTTACAGTAAGGAGAATTTTTATGATCAATTTTCTTAACACTGCAGCTCAGATGGTTGCGGCAAAGAGTACGATCAGTCCTGATCAAAAAGATCTGGGTGCTGGAACTGTTGCCTCTGTCGTTATCACGGGTATAGTTGTGGTATTTATCGGACTTGTTCTGCTTATTCTGCTTGTGTCGATCTACGGCAAAATATTTGACGTTATCAACAGCAGAGCTGCAAGAAAGGCTGAAGAGGCAAAAAAAGCTGCTGAAGCTGCAAAGGCTGCTGCTAAGCCAGAGCCAATAAAGGCTGCTGCTCCTGTTGTAGAAGACGGCATTGAAGAAGAAACAGTTGCTGTTATCATGGCTGCAATTTCGGCTATGAGCAGTGCAGAGGGCAAGAAGCTCGTTCTTAAGAGCGTTAAAACTGCCAAGCCTCAAAGACCTGCATGGTCTACCGCAGGCATAATAGACAATACAAGACCATTTTAGTGCAGTTGACGTGAAAGGAACGTGATAATAGATGTCAATAATTAATTCATTTATTGATACCATGGCGTCTTTGGCGTCACAGTCGGGTTTTGCGGGTTTCCTCGTAGACGGCGGCTGGAAAAATATCGTAATGATACTTATTTCATTCGTATTTATGTATCTGGCTATTGCAAAGGGCTTTGAGCCGCTTCTGCTTTTGCCTATCTCATTCGGTATGCTGCTTACAAACCTGCCATACGCTGAGATGTATCATCCAGACTTCTGGAACTATAAAACGGTTGCAGGCAATGACCACTATATAGATTACGGTCAGATACTTCAAAAGGGTGGTCTGTTGGATATTCTTTACATGGGCGTTAAGCTTCAGATCTATCCACCACTCATATTCCTTGGAATCGGTGCTATGACAGACTTTGGTCCGCTGATCGCAAGCCCTAAGAGCTTTCTTATGGGTGCTGCTGCACAGGGCGGTATCTTCTTTACATTCATCGGTGCGGCTCTCTTCGGCATGAGTGCTGCTGAGTGCGGTTCTATTGCTATCATCGGCGGTGCTGATGGCCCTACATCTATCTATGTATCTTCAAGACTTCTTACCTCAAACAGTAATATCGGCGTTGGTACGATAGCACTTGCAGCCTATACATACATGGCTCTTGTTCCTATTATCCAGCCGCCTATCATGAAGGCTCTTACGACAAAGAAAGAGCGTTCAGTGGTAATGGGTCAGCTAAGACCTGTTTCTAAGGTAGAAAAGCTTATTTTCCCTATCCTTGTAACTATCGTTATCTCACTCATGGTTCCTTCAGCAGCTCCACTGGTTGGTATGCTCATGTTTGGTAACCTTCTTAAAGAGAGTGGCGTCTGCGACAGACTTGTTAAGACTGCTCAGAATGAGCTTATGAACATCATCACTATCTTCCTTGGCGTAACAGTTGGTGCAACAACACAGGCAGATAAGATCATGAACATTCAGTTTGCAGAAGTTATGGCACTTGGCGTTGTGGCATTCTCAATTGGTACAGCATGCGGCGTACTTCTTGGTAAGCTTATGTATGTTCTTTCAGGTCACAAGATCAATCCGCTTATCGGTTCAGCAGGTGTATCTGCCGTTCCAATGGCAGCTCGTATCTCTCAGAAGGTTGGTCAGCAGGAAGTTCCTACAAACTATCTGTTGATGCACGCTATGGGTCCTAATGTTGCCGGCGTTATCGGTTCAGCCGTTGCTGCTGGTGTTCTTCTTACAATTGTAAGATAAGATCAAAAATTTTTCGGGACGATGAAAAGCATCGTCCCGATTTTTGTGTATAGTTTAGGAGTGTTGATATGTCAGAAAGTAAATTTTTTGCAGTGATATCCCGTATGAAATATATAAATCGTTGGGCACTTATGAGAAACACGATCAATGAGAATATTAGCGAGCATTCCCTTGAAGTTGCTTTTATCGCACATGTGCTTGCACTTATCAGAAATAAGCGATTTGGCGGTAATGTTTCTCCTGAGAGATGTGCGCTGCTTGCTATGTATCATGATGTCACCGAGATAATCACAGGTGACTTGCCTACGCCTATAAAATATTACAGCCATGAGATAAAGGGCGCATATGATGAGATCGAGCAGAAAGCCAAAAATACTCTGGTGTCTTATCTTCCTGATGATCTGAAAGAGGACTTTGAGCCGCTTTTCTGCAAAACTTCACAGGAAGAAGAAGCATGGACTCTTGTTAAAGCGGCTGATAAGCTTTCTGCACTTATAAAGTGCCTTGAAGAAAGACAAATGGGAAATACTGATTTTGCATCAGCTGAAAAATCTACACTTGAATCTATTGTCGCAATGAATATTCCAGAAGCAAATGTTTTTCTTGATGAATTTATTCCAGCTTATACATTAACTCTTGACGAACAAGCTTGACAATGCCCCAGTGGTGTTGTATAATAGAAACTGAAATTATAGGACAATATTAAGTGGGAAGATATTGAATTAACGGAGGCTTTCAATTGGATATTATCGTTTCTGCGTCGCTGCTTGCCTGCGACTTTTCAAACCTTGCGTTCGAGATAAAGCGTGCTGAGGACGCTGGTGTTGACTGGATTCATTATGATGTCATGGACGGAATGTTTGTGAGAAATATAAGTTTTGGCGAACCGCTTTTGAAAAGTGTGGGCAAAAGCATAACTATTCCAATAGACGTTCATCTCATGATTTGCGATCCTATCAGATATATTGACAACTACGCAGATCTTGGAGCTGACCTTATAACTTTTCATTATGAGGCGGCTGATGATCCGCAAGCTGTTATTGACAAAATACATTTGAGGGGGATCAAGGCAGGAATCTCCATTAAGCCTGCAACACCTGTAAGTGCTATCCAGCCATTTCTTAAATCTGTTGATATGGTACTTGTTATGACAGTAAACCCAGGTTTTGGCGGTCAAAAGTTTATTCCTGACACTCTTGAAAAAATAAGCGAAGTGAGATATCTAATTGACCAGACGGAAAGGGATATCAGACTTCAGGTTGACGGTGGCGTAAATCTCGAAACTGCTGGTTTGCTTAAAGAATCGGGTGCAGACACTTTAGTAACGGGAACATATGCGTTTAAGGCAAAAGATATGCCAGAGGCTGTTAAGCTTCTAAGAGAAATAGTTTAGTTTTTCAAAGGGAGTACTGCTCAATAATGGGCTGTACTCCTTTATTTTGTTTATAATCACGTTGTCAGTAGCGCAGGTTTTCAGTAAAGCTTTTTTCGCAACTGTTGAGCGTGCGTATCCTATGGTGAAGATTAGAGCATAACCACTAGGAAGCTGATACAGACTGCTTTTTATAATCTTTTCGGAGTATTTTTTGTGTATTTCAGCAGCTTTTGATATTAGCTCGTTTGGATCGTAGCTGATTATGGCAAGTTCAGTGGTGTGATGATTGTCGTTTTTAGGTAGTATAAAATATATGTTTATTGTTTCTTCACTTGTCAAAGCAACATCAACTTCAATATTTCCTTCGGATATTTTTATAAGTCCTGTCTCCTTGAGTATAAACATGAGTTCAGATAAAAAATCTTTGCTTCTTTTGTTGTTTTTCTCAAAATCTTCAAAGGATATATTCATTATCCGCATATCCTTTTCGTTAAGAATAACTTTTATTTCATACTCTGACAGCCTTTTTATCTCCAAAACAAACACCCCTTATGTATAATGTCAGTCTGTGCTGTATCATTATACTCATAAGGGGTGATTTCTGTGAAAATTTGTTTATGAAAGTTGGTCGGAAAGCTCAGCCCACTCGTCCATTTTCTGGTCAAGGGCGGTTTTGGCTTCTTCAAGCTCTTTGCATTTCTCACTCATTTTGCTGTAGTCGGAAGCTATCTCAGGGTCAGATATGGCATTTTCAAGTTCAAATATCAGAACTTCTGTACCTTCGATCTCCTTTTCAAGTTCTCTTATGCGGTTGCGTTTTTGAGCGTCAGCGGCACGCTGTTCCTTACTGCGATATTGTCTTGCTTTGTTTTCTTTGTACGCTTTTTCCTCTTCAGCACGCTTTATCTCTGCTTCGCTCTGCATCTTGAGCTGACGGGCAGCGTTCACCGCTTCGCTGTATGCTTCAAAGTTGCCCTCGTATGAGTTCACCTCGTCATGTTTTATCTCTATTATCCTGCTTGCTACTTTGTTGAGTAGATATCTGTCATGAGATACAAGGATTATCGTTCCACCAAACTCAGCCAGTGCGTCCTCAAGAACTTCCTTTGTGCTTAGGTCAAGATGGTTTGTAGGCTCGTCAAGCACAAGTACATTTCCACGATTGAGAGCCATTATGGCAAAGCAAAGCTTCGCCCTTTCGCCACCGCTGAGAACCGAAATAGGCTTGAACACATTCTCGCCTGTAAGCAGAACTGCACCTAGCACGCTTCTTGCCTGTTGTTCTGATAATCTTGGATAGCGATCCATTATTTCTTCAAGCACTGTCTTATGGGGATCAAGTATAGCGTGTTCCTGTTCAAAATAGGATATTTTCACGTTTCCGCCCCAGCTTATATTGCCGCCCTCATGTGGGATAATGCCTTGGATAAGTTTCAGTATGGAAGTTTTACCGATACCGTTCGCACCGATTATAGCAACGTGCTCTCCACGGCGAACGTTCATGGTAAGTGACTTTATAAGCTCCTTTTTGTCAGCACCTTCGCCAACAACCAGTGGACAGTCAACAACTCGCACGATATCCTTTGTTGGTTCAATATCATATTCAAGCTTTATCTTGGGCGGCTTTGAGTACATAAGCGGTTTGTCGATTCGCTCGATACGGTCAAGCATATGCTGTCTTGACTTCGCCATTTTTGAGGTTGACGCCCTGACGAGATTTTTCGCCACATAGTCCTCAAGCTTTGCTATCTCTTTTTGCTGTGCCTCATATTCTTTGAGCTGACGCTCTGAGTTCATTTTCTTTTGCACAAGATAGGAGGAATAGTCCCCTCGATATGAAGTGAGCCTGCCTTGTTCTATCTCACATATTCTCGTACAGACCTTGTTTAGAAAATATCTGTCGTGTGAAACTATGATTATTGCACCCTTGTAGCCTTTGAGATAGTCCTCTAACCACATGAGCGTTTCAAAATCAAGGTGGTTGGTAGGCTCGTCAAGTATAAGCAGATTAGGCTCTTCAAGAAGAAGCTTAGCCAGTGCAAGACGTGTTTTTTCACCTCCTGAAAGGGTAGAGATGACTCTGTCTGTAGGTGTTGAGCCAAAGCCCATGCCGTTAAGCACCTGCTTTATTTTTACATCTATCCTATATCCGTCCCGAGCCTCAAAGTATGAAGAAAGCTCGGCATATTCGTGGCTTATACTGTCAATATCTCCGCCATCTGCCATTTTCTTTTCAAGGACTTTCATTTTATCCAGTGTTTCAAGGAGGGGAGCGAAAGCGTTCTTCATTTCCTCACCTATGGTAAGTTCAGAATTAAGTCCGCTGTTCTGCCTTAAAAAGCCAATGGAAGCCTTGCCTGCGATATTCACAGAGCCTAGTCCTTCAGGGGTCTTGTCGTAGCCCTCACTGCCTGTAATGATATTAAGCAGGGTAGACTTTCCGCATCCGTTTATGCCGATAAGTCCAACGGCTTCTCTGTCTTCAACTGTAAAATTTATATCCTTGAGCAGTGCCTGCCCATTGAAATATTTGTAAAGATGTTCAACATTCAATAACATTGTATATTTCTCCTGTAACAATTATCAGAACTTATTATACACTATTTTCTTATTGATTTCAACCTTTTTTATTTTATTGCCACACTTATGCCATGCTTAATAAAAAAATATGAAAAAAGTGCGTAAAACTATGTACTTTTTGATCGAGATGTGGTATAATGAAAACAAGTCTATAATTTTAGTCTTGATAGGCTGATTATTTTATCCGAAAGGACGGGTGATGTTAGGGTTGGAGCAGAAGCTTTCTTTGTATGGTTTTAATAATCTAACCAAGACCCTTAGCTTTAACATATATGATGTATGTTATGCCAAAACTGAAAGAGAACAAAAGGAATATATTGCTTATATTGACGAGCAGTATAATTCAGAAAGACTTACGAAAATTCTTTGCGACGTTACTGAGATGATAGGCGCAAGGATACTTAATATATCAAAACAGGATTATGAGCCGCAGGGTGCGTCTGTGAACGTGCTTATTGCTGAAAAAGCCCTCGATGAGGACAGTATCGACCCTTCGTGCAATCAAGGAAAAATAGGCGGCGATGTGCCTGAAATGATACACGCTCACCTTGACAAAAGCCATGTAACTGTTCACACATTTCCTGAATATCACCCAGACAACTCCATTTCCACATTCCGAGTGGATATAGATGTTTCTACTTGCGGAACTATTTCTCCGCTAAACGCACTGAATTATCTTATCAGCAGCTTTGACTCTGATATTATCACTATTGACTACCGAGTAAGAGGCTTTACGCGAGATGTTTTGGGAAAGAAGTTTTTTATCGATCACAAGATAACTTCGATTCAGGATTATATAGATAAAAATACGCTGACTAAATATGACGCAATAGATGTCAATGTTTACCAGTCAAACATTTTCCATACCAAGCTTCTCATTAAGGATATCGACTTGCAGAATTATCTTTTCAAGCAGGACGTATATGAGCTTACGCCGAAGCAAAGGCTTGACATAACAGATAGTCTGCGCCGTGAGATGATCGAGATATACAGCGGCATGAACATATACTGATAAGGTAGTGATAGATTTGAACTTAACACAGAATAACGCACCTGTGTATGAGGCTTTAAAAAAACATATGAGGAACAGAGTGGTGCGTCTTGACGTACCTGGTCACAAGGGCGGAAGAATGAATAAAGAGCTTCGTGACTTTTTGGGCGTGGATTGTCTGAAGTGCGATGTGAACTCCATGAAGCCACTTGATAACCTTTGTCACCCTGTTTCTGTGATAAAAGATGCTGAAATGCTTGCCGCTGAGGCTTTTGGTGCAAAGCACGCTTTCTTTATAGTAAATGGTACTACTGCTGCAGTCCAGACGATGATATTTACAAGCTGTAAGGCAGGAGATAAGATAATAATGCCGAGAAACGTTCACAGAAGTGCTATCAATGCACTTGTTGTGTGCGGTGCTATACCTGTTTATGTAAACCCAGGCACAAACAAACAGCTTGGAATACCTCTTGGAATGTCCGTTAAGGACGTTGAAAAAGCTATCAAGGAAAATCCTGATGCAAAGGCTGTTTTGGTGAATAACCCGACTTATTACGGAATTTGCTCTGATATAAAAAGCATCGTCAAGCTTGCCCATGAGCATGGTATGTTGGTGCTCGCGGACGAAGCACATGGCACTCACCTTTATTTTGGTGAGGGTCTGCCTTGCTCTGCAATGGCGGCAGGAGCAGATATGGCGGCAGTATCAATACACAAAACAGGAGGAAGCCTAACACAGTCATCGCTCCTTCTTTGTGCAGACACTGTTTCAGAGGGTTATGTAAGACAGATAATTAACCTCACTCAGACCACAAGCGGCTCTTATCTGCTTATGGTATCACTTGACCTTGCAAGAAAAAATCTTGCGCTCAACGGCAAGGAGCTTTTTAAAAAGGCAGTTGACTATGCCGATTATGCAAGGGAAGAGATAAATAAGATAGGTGGCTATTACGCTTTCGGTCGGGAGCTTGAAAACGGTGACGATATCTTCGCATTTGACAGCACAAAGCTTTCCGTTCACACAAGAGCCATGGGATTGGCAGGTGTTGAGGTCTATGACATTCTCCGTGACGATTACGACATTCAGATAGAGTTCGGTGATATCGGAAATATACTTGCTATAGTTTCCGCAGGAGATAGAGAGCTTGAGATAGAGCGTTTTATATCCGCACTTTCCGAAATTAAAAGGCTTTATTCAAAAGACCCGTCGGGAATGTTTGACCACGAATATATCAATCCTATCGTTGAGATACCGCCGCAGCAAGCTTTCTACAGCGAGAAAAAATCAGTGCCTATCGAAGAAAGCAACGGTATGATATGCGGAGAGTTTGTTATGTGCTATCCTCCGGGAATACCTATCCTTGCCCCTGGTGAAAAGATAACTTCCGACATACTTAATTATATCGCATACTGTAAAGAAAAGGGCTGTTTTCTTACAGGTACGGAGGATCTTGAGATAAACAACATAAACGTAGTGGTAAATTCATAGAGAGGAGATACATTTTATGGATCTTTGGTTTACTGAGAAACATACGGACGATGTTAATTTCACCATTCGTGTAAAAAAACAGCTTTATTCTAAAAAAAGCTATTATCAGGAAATAGACGTTTTTGACACATATGAGTTCGGCAGGGTATTAGTGCTTGACGGCTTTATAATGCTTACCGAAAAGGACGAGTTCATCTATCATGAAATGGTAACTGCAGTGCCTATGGCGGTCAATCCTGAGATAAAAAAGGTGCTTGTTATTGGTGCGGGGGACGGTGGAACTATCCGTGAGCTTTGCAGATATAACACCATTGAAAAGATAGATATGGTGGAGATAGATGAGCAGGTAGTAAATGTGTGCAAGGAGTATCTTCCACAGACAGCCTGTGCATTTGACGACCCTAGACTTACCCTCTATATTGAGGACGGTCTGAAATTCGTTCGCCGCAAGGAAAATGAATATGACCTTATTATAGTTGACTCCACTGACCCGTTTGGACCGGGAGAGGGACTTTTTACAAAAGAATTTTACGGCAACTGCTCAAAGGCGCTCACAGATCAGGGAATATTGATAAACCAACATGAAAGCACTTATTATGATTCCTATGTGGATATGGTAAAGCGCACACACAGAAGAATAGGCAGTGCGTTCCCAGTTTCAATGGTCTATCAGACACATATACCTACCTATCCGTCGGGTCATTGGCTTTTCGGATTTGCTTCGAAAAATCTTCACCCTATATATGACCTTAAGGCTGATGAGTGGAAAAAGTTCGGCATAAAGACAAGATATTATAACACAGAGCTTCACAAGGGCTGTTTTGCACTGCCGAATTACGTCCTTGATGTGCTTGAGGACTGTGACTAAAGGAGAGAAGTATGGAAAAGAATGTTCATACCTTTATAGGCTGTGATTGTGAATATGATGACGCAAAGATAGTCCTTTTCGGCGCGCCATATGACAGCACAACTTCGTTCAGACCAGGTACAAGATTTGCAAGCTCTGCAATGCGCAATGAGAGCTTCGGCATTGAGACTTACTCACCGTATCAGGATAAGGACCTTCTTGACGTAAACGTCTTTGACAGCGGCGACCTTGAACTGCCATTTGGCAATCCTGAGGGCGCACTGAGGGATATCCAAAGCCGTACATCAGAAATACTTGATGACGGCAAAGTGCCTTGCATGATAGGTGGCGAACACCTTGTCACTCTCGGTGCGGTTAGAGCTGTGGCTGAGAAATATCCTGATCTGCATATCGTTCACTTTGACGCCCATGCCGATTTGAGGGACGATTACCTTGGAGTGAAAGAGTCACACGCCTGTGTGCTTCATAGATGCTGGGATATTGTGGGTGACGGAAAGATATATCAATTTGGCATCAGAAGCGGTGACAGGGACGAGTTCAAGTTTGCGAAAGAGCATACTTTTATGGAAAAGTTCGGCTTCTTCAGACTTGACAGCATAGTAAAAAAACTTCAGGGAAAGCCTGTTTACTTTACACTTGACCTTGATGTGCTTGATCCTTCAGAGTTTCCCGGCACTGGTACTCCAGAGGCAGGCGGAGTTACTTTTAAAGAGCTTATGTTCGCAGTGGAGGAAGTTGCAAAGCTCAATATCGTGGGCTTTGATGTGAATGAGCTGTCCCCTGTGTACGATCAGACAGGACGTTCAACGGCACTTGCCTGCAAGCTGCTGAGAGAGATACTTTTGTATTTTTATAAATAAAAGGGGGAAAACATGGGGTTATTTGATATTTTTAAGAAAAAGAATACTGACGCCAATGTGCAAAATGAATCAGCGGAGAAAACTTTAGACCACGAAACAGAACTTAAAGTTGCCGAGCAGGCACTTAAAGCTGTTGAGAAAAAGACGTTAACACCTTGCGTGAGGCTAGAACTTGCAGGTGATAAGCCCTCTATTTTTGAGAGCAAGGTCGGCGGAATTGGTTATGTCCCACATGACGGCACTATCCCAGAGGACAAAAAGGGCAGGCAGTTAAGGCTGCTGGCTCAGTTAGATTGTTCGCAGGTGGTTGGTATCGAAGATTTTCCTAAAAGTGGACTTTTGCAGTTTTGGATATTAAATGATGATGTTTACGGAATGTCTTTTGATGATATTACTTGTCAAGACACGTTCAGAATAGTTTATCACAAGGATATCGACAATACCGTTACTGAGGAAGAAGTCAAAGCTAAGTTCAAGGAAAACGGACTTGACGGAGAGTACAGTATGCCTGTAAATGGCGAGTTTGGCTTGAAATTCACTTCAAGTACTGATGTTATGAGCGAATCTGACGTTAGGTTTGAGAAGATGTTTTGTGAGTACTATAATGCTGCTCAACCGAAAAAGAAAATAAATTCTCTTATGGACATGGATATCGCTCCTGCTGATGAGATAGAGGCTTATGAGCAGAACTATCAGAACGCTTATGGTCATAAGATAGGCGGCTATCCTGCTTTTACGCAGTGGGACCCTCGTAAGGAAGATACCAAGTATGACTTTTTGCTTTTGCAGCTTGACAGCGAATTCGGCAATGGCGATGAGAAGATAATGTGGGGAGATGCAGGTATCTGCGGATTTTTTATAAACAGACAAAAGCTTAAAAATCTCGATTTTGATGATGTTATTTATAATTGGGATTGCTGTTGATAATAAATTTAGAAAGGAATGATCTAATATGTCAAGAGCATTGATAATCGGTGCAGGCGGAGTTGCAGGTGTTGTTATACACAAGTGCTGTCAGAACAGCGAGGTGTTTACTGATATCTGTATCGCCAGCAGAACAAAGTCAAAGTGCGATAAATTCAAGGAGGAACTTCAGGATAAGACAAAGACAAATATCACAACTGCACAGGTGAACGCAGACAACGTGCCTGAGCTTGTGGCTCTTATGAAAGAATATAAGCCTGATATTTGTATCAACGTGGCTCTGCCTTATCAGGATCTTCACATTATGGACGCTTGTCTTGAGTGTAAAGTAGACTATGTTGACACAGCTAACTATGAGCCTGAGGACACTGCAAAGTTTGAATATAAGTGGCAGTGGGCTTATAGAGAGAGATTTGAAAAGGCTGGTATCACAGCGCTTCTCGGATCTGGCTTTGACCCAGGTGTAACAGGCGTTTTCTGTGCATATGCTCAGAAGCATTATTTTGATGAAATAAACTATATAGATATCCTCGACTGCAATGGAGGCGATCATGGCTATCCATTCGCAACGAACTTCAATCCTGAGATAAACATAAGAGAAGTTTCCGCAAAGGGTTCTTATATTCAGGACGGCAAGTGGGTAGAAACTGAGCCAATGGAGATAAAGAGAGTTTATAACTTCGATCAGGTTGGCGAAAAGGATATGTATCTTCTCCACCACGAAGAGCTTGAATCACTGGCTCTCAATATCAAGGGTATCAAGAGGATTCGTTTCTTTATGACATTTGGTCAAAGCTATCTCACACACCTTAAATGCCTTGAGGACGTGGGCATGACATCTATCGAGCCTATTGACTTTGAGGGCAAGAAGATAGTACCGCTACAGTTCCTTAAAGCAGTTCTTCCTGATCCAGCTTCACTCGGTCCAAGAACAAAGGGTAAGACAAATATCGGTTGTATCTTCCAGGGCAAAAAGGACGGCAAGGACAAGACATATTACGTTTACAACGTATGCGATCATCAGGAGTGCTATAAGGAAGTCGGTTCACAGGCTATCTCCTACACAACAGGCGTGCCTGCAATGATAGGCGCAATGATGATACTCACAGGCAAGTGGAAAAAGCCGGGCGTACACAATATAGAGGAGTTTGATCCAGATCCATTCATGGACGCACTTAACAAGTGGGGTCTGCCTTGGACAGAGAACTTTGATCCTGTTCTTGTTGACTAATAGGAGAACAAAAAAATGAAGATCGAAGAAGCTTTTGCGAGATACCTCGGGCAAGAGGTGCTTGTTTATACAGTTTCGCAGGGCGGTTCGCTCTCGTCGATTATCGATTGCACCCTTGAAGAGATAGGCGATGGCTGGGTAAGAGTTACTCAGGGTGATGACAGAAACGAAAGTATCGTGAATACAACCAATATCATCAGGATAAGAGAGTATCCACGAAACAAAAACGGCAAAAAGAAAATGGTTTTTGATTAAAGGTGACGAAAAGTGAAAACCAAAACAAAAAAAATGATAGCACCAGTTGTGATAGTTGCTTTGATATCTATTTATTATATAGCTATTGGCGTTATTTTTGCATATATGAATGGTGTTCCTATGCTTGCAAAGATAATTGCTCTGGTAGTTCCTGCATTGCTGTCAGGCGTTGCGATAACGGTGCTTATTCAGCGTATAAAAGAAATAAAGAAGGGCGAAGATGATGATCTTAGTAAATACTGATTATATTTCTGGCAAAAAGCTTGAAATGCTTGGGCTTGTCAAAGGCTCAACTATCCAGACCAAAAATGTCGGAAAGGATATCATGCAGAGCTTTAAAAATCTTGTTGGCGGAGAACTTACAGCCTATAATGAGATGATGAATGATGCAAGAGCTCTTGCTACGAAGAGAATGGTGGTTGAAGCTGAACAATTGGGTGCTGATGCAGTAGTTAATATAAGATATGCTTCATCTGCTATTGCGGCAGGCGCAGCTGAGGTCATTGCATACGGAACAGCAGTAAAATTTATGGGGGACGAGTAAATGATATTGATGATAGACGATGTTAAAATGGTAAATGCTGATATGTTTTACCCATATGTCAGCAAGGCGCTTGCTCATGATATGGATTCTATAGCTAACGGCGACAAGCTTTATGAGAAGCTCTGTGAAGTCGAAGAACCGCTTGAAGTAATGATACATGACTTTGACGATATTCCTGAGGCGAGTCTTGAATTTGCCAAGGGTGTTCTTAGTGTTTTTATGGACGCAAGAATGAAAAACAAAAATATTACAGTAAACTTTATCAACGATGGTTCATATAGATGAGCTGTGGAGGAAAAGAATGTTTGATATTTCTAAGGTGAAAACACCTTGTTATGTTGTTGACGAAGCAAAGCTTCTAAAAAATCTGACTATCTTGGATAATGTCATGGAGAAAACGGGTTGTAAAATACTTTTGGCACAGAAAGCTTTTTCCATGTATAGCACATATCCTATGATATCACAGCATTTGAAAGGCACTACCGCAAGCGGATTGTATGAAGCTAAGCTTGGCAGGGAAGAATTTGACGGAGAAGTTCATGTTTATTCTCCTGCATACACAGAAAAGGACATGAATGAGCTTGTTCAGATATGCGACCATATCGTGTTCAACTCACCAAAACAGTGGCAGAAATTCAAGGGTATTGTTGAAAAAAGCGACAGGAAGATATCCTGCGGAATAAGGTGCAATCCTGAGTATTCGGAGATCGAAACGGATATCTACAATCCATGCTTCAAAAATTCAAGGCTCGGAACAACTTTAGATAATTTTGACGATAGTCTTATCGACGGCATAGATGGTCTGCATTTTCATACTATGTGTGAGCAAGGCTCTGATGTGCTAAAAAGAACGATACCACATATTGAGGAGAAGTTCGGCAAGTATCTTTACAATATGAAATGGATAAATCTTGGTGGTGGACATCACATAACCCGTGATGACTATGATCTAGATACCCTTATCGAGTGTGTGAATTATCTTCATGACAAATATGGTGTTCAGGTCTATCTCGAACCGGGCGAGGCTGTTGCACTCAATGCAGGATATCTTGTTTCAGAGGTGATAGACACGGCTAAAAACGGCATGGATCTTGCTATTCTTGACGCATCAGCAGTCTGTCATATGCCTGATGTTTTGGAAATGCCTTACAGACCAAATGTTGTTGGTTCGGGTGTTGCAGACGAAAAGGCTTACACATATCGCCTTGGCGGTCCGACCTGTCTTGCAGGAGATATAATTGGTGACTATTCCTTTGACGAGCCTCTTAAAGAGGGTGACAGGCTTGTTTTCTGCGATATGGCTATATATTCCATGTGTAAAAACAACACTTTCAACGGAATGCCTTTGCCGTCAATATATCTTCAAAAGCTTGACGGCGAATTGGAGCTTATAAAAGAGTTCGGCTATGATGATTTTAAAATGAGATTATAAGAAAAAGCGGTCTGATTTTTGGTCAGATCGCTTTGTTTATGTTTTATTTATGTAAGGCAGTGTTTTTCGATTTCTTTCATAACGCTGTTGTCATTGTTTGAGCCTGTCATGAAATTTGCTACCTTTTTAATAGACTCATGAGCATTTGACATTGCAAAGCTGTAGTAAGAATTGTTGAGCATATCAACATCGTTAAGATAATCGCCGAAAGCCATGGTTTCTTCATATCGTACTCCAATGCGGTTTTCTATGGTTCGCAGTGCAGTGCCTTTTGTTACGCCCTTATTCATTATATCCGTCCAGTATTTACCTGAAAGCTGAACGTTGAAATTTTCGCCGAAGCGTTCTTTAAGCTTGCAGTAGCCGTCATTTTCAATGCCGCTTTCTTCAAAAACGGCTATCTTGAAAATATCATCGTCGACTAGGGTGAGATCCTCCATCTTTACTTGATTTACATAGTATGAAGCTATTTCTTGGTGCTGGCTATCATTTCTTGAATTATGCCATGTGCCATTTTTTCCGCAAAGAAGGACTGTAAGTCCTAAATTGTCGCAAAATCTAACAGCTTCTTTAACGGTATCCTTTGGCAACACTGAAACCGAAAGAAGTTTTCCTTTATCAACAACATATGCACCATTGTCGCAAATAAATGTCATGTCGTCAAGATATTCAGAAAACTGTTTTTTTAGCGTGCAGTAGCTTCTGCCACTTGAAATAACAAATCTGATATTTTTATTAAACAGCCGTTTTACTATGTTGTCAAAATTTTTGGGAAGCTGCTTGTTATCGTCAAGCAAAGTGCCGTCCATGTCAGTTGCAATAAGTTTTATCATTGTTTTCCTCCGTGATCATTGTTATGCTCAGACATTCATATTATAATGTATTTCTATACTATTTTCAATTATTTTTGATTTTTGACAAAAAACTTTGTCGATTTTAATATATTTATTCCATATAAACAAAAGCACATTGAGATTATTGTACAGTTAAATTATTTGAACATACATAAAATGTAAATTGTTTTACGCGATTATTACAAAAGTGAAAAATAGCTGAAATTTCAGCTTAATTTGTTGACATTAAGGTTCAATGGGAGTAAAATATACTTTGTTCAAGGAATATTGCCCTTAAATTAGTTGGCTAGTCTGAGGAAAGTTTTGTGTATTTCACTGAAAAGGTTTTAATATGCTTGACTTTTATCAGAAAAAATTATACAATATTCTTTGCGACTGAATAAAGTAAATTGAAAAGGAGATATAAATGAATAAGGTCATAACAAAGATCCGCAGCGGAATAGGCGGATATCTGAAGGATAACATCTTGTTTCTAACATTTGTATTTGCATCTGTTCTGAATGGATTTCTTCTTAGAGCATTTACTGTTAAGTTTAATTACAGCCAGATAAAACCGCTCATGGCTGATATGGCAGTTATACTGTTGCTTGCTCTAATTTCATATGTGTTTAAAAAGCCAAGAAAGCAATTTGTATATTTGCTTATACTCACCATAATTTTTTCTATTCTTTGTACGGCAAATTCTATATACTATACAAATTATAAGTCGTTTATCTCAGTGTCGCTTATTTCAACGGCTTCACAGCTCGGCGGAGTAATGGACGCTGTTACTGAGAACATCATGGAACCAAAGGATCTTATTTTCCTGTGGGATATCCCTGTGATCATAGTTGTGTACATACTTCTTAAAAGACGTACAAGAGATTATATCACCGAGGTCAAGGAAAAGAGAAAGCGCCGTGGATATGCTCTTGGAACATTTTGTGTTTCCATAGGTCTTGCAGGAATATTTTGCTCAACACTTACCGGCACTGATTATTCAAGACTTGCTAAGCAGTGGAACAGAGAATATGTTCTTGGCACTTTTGGTCTTTACACATATCAGTTCAGCGATGTTATTTCCTGCACTCATGCGAAAATAAATATGATGTTTGGTTACGAGGAAAGCGAGGAGGTTTTCAATAAGTTCTATGACGATAAGTCAAAGACTGAAGAAACTTCTGAAAAGAGTAACAAGTACACAAATATTTTCAAGGATAAGAACATTATAGTTATCCACGCTGAAAGTTTTCAGCAATTCTGTATGGATACATATATAAACGGAGAAGAGCTTACACCTAATATGAACAAGCTTGCGAGAGAGGGTCTTTATTTTTCAAATTTCTACGCTCAAGAGAGTGTGGGAACAAGCTCAGATAGCGAGTTTACCTTTGCTTCTTCACTTATGCCAGCTTCAAGCGGTACAGTTGCTATCAACTATTGGGACAGAGATTACACAACTACCCAGAAAATGCTTAAGAAGAAGGGCTATTATACTTTCAGTATGCACGGCAACAACGGCTCTTACTGGAACAGACTTAATCTGCATCATTCCCTTGGTTATGATGATTTCTTTAACTATAACAAAGATTTTAACATTGATGAAACTATTGGTCTTGGTCTGTCAGACAAATCGTTCTTCAGACAGGCAGTGCCAAAGATCGAGAAGATAAACAAGGAGCATGATAAGTGGTATGGTGCGTTCCTTATGCTCACAAACCATACGCCGTTTACTGACATTGAGCGTGTGAGCGACTATGAGGTAGATTTCAAGTATAAGATGTACAACGAAGAGGATGGGATGTATGAGGAAAAATCTGCACCGTTCCTTGAGGGTACAAAGCTTGGATCTTATTTTAAGTCTGTTCACTATGCAGATCAGGCTATCGGTCAGTTCATGACAGACCTTGACAATGCAGGACTTCTTGATAACACTGTAGTTGTTATTTATGGTGACCATGACGCAAAGATAAAGGCAGAGGAGTATGACCGATATTTCAACTATAATCCTTTCACCGATTCTGTGCTTACAGAAGATGATGAGGGATATGTTCCTGTTGATGATTTCTACTATAACCTCAACAGAAAAGTACCTTTTATAATCTGGTCAAAGGACGGCGGCTATGAGCCTACAGAGGTCAAGCAGATAATGGGCATGTATGACGTTCAGCCAACACTTGGAAATATGTTTGGCTTCTCAAATGTCTATGCACTTGGTCATGATATCTTTTCTGTTGCTGATAACGAGGAAAATGTTGTTATCTTCCCAAACGGCAATTTTGTAACAGATACTGTTTACTATGATAGCCAGAAAAACACATATTTTGATCTTACGGATTACAAAAATGTGGCAACGTCGGTGTCATGCAATCAAGTATATAAAGATGATCCTAACCCAGTGTATATGGACAACGATCAGGGTCTGTTCAAGACCACTGTGAATGAAACGTACTGTCAGGATTCTTGTAACGCACGAATAAACGATGGTGTTGTGGACGAGGATTATATCAGCAATTATTCTAATTATGCCGAGGAGCGAATTAACATCTCCAATGCTATAATCTACTATGATATGATATATAAGACCGACCACGGTTTCAGCAACAACAATATGAACAGTGACAATTCATCGTCAGGTGCTAATTCTGTTTTTGCACCGCCTGAGAATAAGAGAACATTTGGCAGACACGCTGCATAATAAAAATCGGAGCAGAGTATGACACTCGGCTCCGGTTTTTTGTTGTATCTTAAAAAGTATAAAAAAAAGACTAGCGAAGCTAGTCGATTTTTTGGAATATTCAAGCATTAAGCTCTTTCTACCTTACCTGAACGCAGGCATCTTGAGCAAGCGTAAATGTGACAAGGAGTGCCGTTTACAACAGCTTTAACTCTCTTTACATTTGGCTTCCAAGTTCTGTTTGTTCTTCTGTGTGAGTGTGATACCTTGATACCAAAAGTAACGCCCTTACCGCAGATCTCGCATTTTGCCATTACGCTGCACCTCCTTTACCCTTAAAAATGCAATACTATTATTCACAATATTTAATATTATAGCATAACTGAAATGAAATTGCAAGAGCTTTTTGAGATTTTTTTTGAAATTTCCGTAAAATCGTATATATTTATCGTTTTCGATTAAAAATAAAGACAAAATGCCTTGAAATTTCATTGAAAATAGTGTATAATTACACTTGTGATTTGTGTAATTTTGTTTTGAAATGACAGGAGGTCATGAAAATATGGATCCGCAGAAAATTCTTGATTACGGTGCAAAACTCATCGTAATTTTCATGTGTATACCTATCCATGAGTACGCTCACGCATGGGCGGCAACAAAGCTTGGGGATGATACCCCACGCTATCAGGGTAGACTTTCCCTTAACCCTCTTGCACATCTTGACCCTATTGGTGCATTGTGCATATTCTTCATAGGTTTTGGTTGGGGTAAACCTGTTCAGGTAAACCCTATCAGGTTTAAGAATTACAGGAAGGGCATGGCACTCACGGCAGCCGCAGGTCCTATCTCAAATATCATAATGGGACTTATCGGAATAGTTCTTTATAAGCTTTTCTATGTGCTTTATATAGTGCATTATTCTATAGCTCTTTACTATGTGTCGCTTATATTATATTACTTTACAGCTATAAACGTGGGACTTGCAGTGTTCAACCTTATACCTATCCCGCCGCTTGATGGTCAGAAGATACTTTCTTACTTTACAAGCAGCAAGGTAGATCGCTTTATGGCACAGTATCAGAACTATATCGCTATTGCATTTATGATACTTGTTGTAACAGGCGTTCTTGATACGCCTATAGGTTGGTTGCAAAATGGTATGTTCTGGATAATGGATAAGCTTACTTTCTGGGTTGACCCTATACTAAAAGCGATATTTTTGAAATAAAACTGTTCATGAAAGGAAAAACGTAAATGAGTGCTGCTCAGTTCAAGCTGGATATGTTTGAAGGACCGCTTGACTTGCTTCTTCACCTTATCAGCAAGCACAAACTGAATATTTACGATATTGAGATATCTTTGCTTCTTGAACAGTATATGGACTATATCAATGATCTTGACCACGAGGATTATGAGGATGCCGCTGATTTTCTTGAAATGGCGGCACGCCTTATATACATAAAGACCTGTTCGCTTCTGCCTCATGACGAGGAGTCAAAAGAGCTTAAAAAAGAGCTTGAAGGCAGGATCATCGAGTATTCTCTGTGCAAACAGGCGGCACAGACTCTCCGTGAAGTTTATGTTGGTGACCTTGTTTTTATAAGGACGGCGATAAAGCTTCCTGTAAACAAGACCTATACCCGTGAGCATGACCCTCAGTGTCTATATGACGCTTATATGGGCATATCAAAGAAAGCCCGTGAGAGCGTTCCGCTGAAAGCGAAGATGTTCGAGCCGATAGTTTCACATAAGATAGTATCGGTCACATCGAAGATAATCCATGTCCTTAAAAGACTATATAAGCATGGTGAATGCGATATGGGCGACCTTTATGACGGCATGACGGAGAAAAGCGAGAAAGTCGCTACTTTTCTTGCTATATTGGAGCTTACAAAGTCTGGCAGGATATTTCTCAATGACGATAACTCAAAGATTTTTTTCAACAAGGCTTCAAAGAACAAAAAAGTCGAGTCCGACTTCGATAAGCCTGTTGTTATCGAAAGCGAAACGACAGAAGCTGTACCCGAGCCTGAGCCTATAGAAAATATACTTGACGATGAGCCTGCAAATGAGATAGAAGAAGTTGCTGATGTTGACGCAGAGCGTGAAGAAGCTTCTCAGTTAAAGCGGTATATATCTGCAAAATCCGAGCGCATATCAGGTGAAGTCATTGCGGCGTATGCTCCTGTGAAGTCAGCTGAGGAGGTCATGGCAGAAATGGAGCAGATATCTGAAAAGATAGACAGTGTTGATGTATATACCGAGCCTGTTATGGCGAAGACAGAGCCTGAACAGCCTGTTGAAGCCGCTATGGAGGAAATTAAGCTCTTAGAACAGCTTAAGGATATCACCCCTGATACTGTATTCAAGCCGAACTATTGGGCAAAAAGAAGATATTATTGGGGATATTCACCTGTGGGCGATGACGGAGACAATAATTTCTGGTGCTACGGATAAAATAAGAAAAGGAATAATCTATGGAACATTCAAATATACAGGCAGCCGTCGAGGCTGTGCTTTTTGCAAGCGGAGAGCCTGTGGAGAGCGAGAAGCTATGCGAGGCAGTTGGTATCGTCAAAGATCAGCTTGAGGAAGCTCTTGGCTCTTTGGCAGATAAATACAGCAAAGCTGAAAGCGGAATTACGCTTCTGAGCCTTAATGGGTCATATCAGCTTGCCACAAAAGAAGAGCTTGCGACATTCATAAAGGCGGCTTTGGAGATAAAGAAAAACTCTGTTCTTAGCCCTGCGGCAATGGAGGCGCTGACAATAGTTGCATACAATCAGCCTGTAACAAAGGGCTTTGTGGAGCATGTCAGGGGAGTTGACTCCTCGGGAGTTGTAAATTCTCTCGTGGACAAGGGTTTGCTTGCAGAAGCGGGAAGACTTGACCTGCCTGGAAGACCTATTGCATACAAGACGACGGACAATTTTCTCCGTTGTTTCAGGCTGTCAAGCCTGGACGATCTGCCGCCTATCCCTGATAAGCAGGAGCAGATAACCATTGATGAGATAACAAAAGAGAATGATACGGAAGAATAAAGTATGACCGTGAGGGGAGATGATAACGATAATTGTTTTATGGATACTGCTTGGTATTATAGCGGTTATTGTTATCCTGCTTCATTTTTCCATTACAGCACAGATAGATCTGAATAAAAAAGGCTTTGATCTTAGAGTACGGTATATGTTTTTTGACATTTATCCACGAAAGCCTAAGAAGAAAAAACAGAAAAGATCAAAAAAAGCTGAACTGCCTGAGGATAGTTTTGATGATTTTGAGGAGTTTGAGGACAATATTGAAGAAAGCTTACCTATCCCACAGACTGATGATACGCCTGATAAAACAGGAGAAGTGTCCGAGCAAATTGTTGAAGCTAAGCCTGAAAAAATAGAAAAGAATGAAGCAGATGAAAATGTCAGCGTGTCTGAGGTAGAGGATAAGCAGGAAGATATCTCTGATATTGATACTGATACCAATGTTGAAGCTGGTGCAGAGGACAAACCCGAGAAAATAACTGTGAAGCAGGAGAAAAAGGGCTTTGCCGGAAAGCTTTTTCATAAAAAGGATAAGGGTGTAAAGAAGCCGGTTTCCAAATCTAAAGAAAAGAAAAAAAGCAAGTTCTATGAGCTGAAAGCGCAGTATAAAAAGGTGAAGCCTTATATACCAATGGGCTGGAAATATTTCAAAAAGCTTCTGAAAGCTATACGCTTTACAGACACAAGGATAGTTCTTGACGTTGGAAAAGAGGACGCTTACGAAGCGGCTATGCTATACGGCAAGGTGCAGGCAGGGCTTTTCAATACCATTGCAATACTTGCGGGTGTTTTTACAGTAAAGCTTAAAAAAGCTGATGTGAACTGCATTTTTGATGAAAAAAAATTCGGATATGACGTTCATACCTTAGTCAGGGTAAGACCAAGCACTTTGATAGCAATAGGGTTTTGCACGGGCGTTAATTTTCTTAAAATATATCTTTCAGGCAGACGTAAGAAAAAGCGTGCTGCCAAGCGTCGCAGTAAAGAGCTTGCGGCTAAGAAGAATGAAGTTAAAGCAACAAATTGAAATACGAAAGGTTGAGAAAAATGAGCGAAAGTACAAAGATCGAGGGACTTGTTAAAACTGCAATGGACAAGGTCCGTGAAATGGCAGACTGCGAAACTGTTGTGGGCAAGCCTATCGTTACCGCAGATGGTACTACTATAATCCCAGTTTCAAAGATATCAGTGGGTTTTGCGTCGGGTGGCTCCGACTTGCCAACAAAAAGCACAAAGGAAACGTTCGGCGGTGGCTCAGGCGGAGGAGTAACTATCCAGCCTATCGCTTTTATCGCTGTTTACAAGGGCGAAGTAAAGCTTTTACAGCTTTCAATGAATGCGACAAAGGAAAACGCTATCATAAATATGGTACCTGAGGTAATAGATAAGATTACAGATTTTCTTGGCAAAAAGTCTGACGACGAGGACGAAGACGAGGAATAATTTTACTGAATTTTAAAAGCACAAGTGAGCAAACTAATCCTTGAAATTGATTTTAAGGGTGTGGTTTGTTTGAAATGCGTGACGGTATTTATTTGTACGGTCATGATGATGTGCTTTTGCTGTATGAATGTCAGTGCTGACGATCTCAGTGAGATATCCGCGAAGAGTGCTATAGTTATAGACGGTGAAACAGGTGATGTGCTGTTCGAGAAAAACGCCTATGAAAGGCGTCCGATGGCAAGCACAACCAAAATAATGTCTGTGCTTCTTGTGCTTGAAAGTGGTGAAGATCTTGACAAGCAGTTCGTGGTAGACAGCGAAGCTATAAAGGTCGAAGGCTCGTCCATGGGTCTTCAAGATGGTGACAAAGTCACTCTGCGCGATCTATGCTGTGGCATGCTTCTTCCAAGCGGAAATGACGCTGCAAATGCTGCTGCAGTAAGAGTGGCAGGAAGTATCGGCAAGTTCGTTCAGCTTATGAACAAAAAGGCTGAACAATTGGAGCTTAATGATACTCATTTTGTAACGCCGTCAGGGCTTGATGATGATACAGATGAGCATTATTCCACTGCAGCGGATATGGCAAAGCTTGCAGCGGAAGCAATGAAAAATGAAGATTTCAGGGCTATATGTCACCTCGAAAAGGTTGAGTTGTGCTATGGGAACCCACCGTATGACCGCTGGCTAATTAACTCAAACAAGCTTTTAAAAAGCTGTGAGGGTATTGTGGGCGTAAAAACCGGGTTTACGGACAAGGCGAGGAGATGTCTTGTTTCAGCCTGTGACAGAAAGAATAAAGAGCTTATATGCGTTACCTTGAATGCTCCTGATGATTGGAATGATCACTCAAAGCTCTATGATTATTGCTTTGATTTTGTATCTAAACAGAAGCTTCCACTGGATAAAAGTAGTTTTGATGTTGCAGTTGTTGGCGGAGTGAGCGACAGTGTGAAATGTAAGGTAGGGCATGCAAGTGCTGTGCTTTTGAACGGCAGGGCTTACAAAGTCAAGACAAAGATATATCTGCCAAGGTTTGTTTATGCGCCTGTGAAAAGTGGAGATAAAATAGGGTTGGCATTGTTTTACTACAATGATGTGGAAATAGCCCGAACGGATATCACGGCGGTGGAAGATGCGATGCTTGCAGAGCCTGAAAAGCCAGATATATTCCACTATTATCTAGATAAGCTGAAAAAATTGTTTGCATAACGGCTCAATGTGAGCCGTACATAAATAAGGAGAAAATATGGAAAAGATTCGTATACAGAAAATAATGTCTGACAGTGGTGTTTGTTCAAGAAGAAAGGCAGAGGAGTATATCTCAGAGGGAAGGGTAAAGGTCAATGGCAGACCTTGCAAGCTTGGCGACAAGGCTTTGGCAGGCAAGGATATAATCACCCTTGATGGGGAAAAAATATATGTTGCCAAGAAAAGACAGCTTTATTATATCATGCTCCACAAGCCAAGAGGATATGTTACCACAATGAGCGATGAGCTTGATAGAAAGTGTGTAACCGAGCTTCTAACAAAAGTGCCTGAAAGAGTTTATCCTATCGGCAGACTTGACAAGAACTCAGAGGGACTGTTGCTTTTTACAAACGACGGAAACTTTGCCAATGATATCATGCACCCTTCAAGGCATATCGCTAAGACTTATCGTGTTACGGTAAGACCTGACATAAACGATGAGCAGCTCATAAAGCTTGCTTCAGGAGTTGAAATAGACGGCAAAATGACGCAGGAGTGTTCAGTTGTTGTGCTCGACAAACAGCCTGGCAGGGTTGTGCTTCAAATGACTATCCATGAGGGCAGGAACCGTCAGATAAGAAAAATGTGCGAAGCTGTGGGACTTGAAGTCGCAAGACTAAAGCGCACTGCCATCGGTCCGATTAAACTTGGCATGCTAAAACCAGGTGAGTATAGAGAGCTTAAACCTGACGAGCTAAGGGCTTTAAGAAATGCTATCACCAAAAAATAACGCTCATCGAGGGTCTCTTTTCGTCAGGAGGCCCTTTGTTATTGTGCAAAATGCTTAATAATATGCGTTTATCGATATTGATTATGCTACTAAACGTAAAATATGCGGAAATAGGACAATTTACTCTTGTAAATTTGGCGAAAAAATAGTATAATATTAAGTGTGTAAATATGATAAAATCCAGTAGTTTTGCGTTATTTTATCACAAAAATTATTTGAATGGAGGAAACTGTATGTCTGATTCAATTTCTACTCTTGCTGAGCTTAAAGCTGCGTCGCAGACTCCTACTGCTGCAAGAAACAGGCTGACATATTTGTTTGACGAAGGAAAATTTACAGAGCTTGACGCTTATGCTGCTGCGGGTGACTCCCTTGCTGGAGTTATTACTGCTTTTGGCTATGTTGAGGGTAATCCTGTATATGCTTTTTCTCAGGACGTGACTGTTAAGGACGGTGCTTTGACAGAGGCACAGGCAAAGAAAATAGCAAAGGTTTATGACCTTGCTGCTAAGACAGGAGTTCCTGTTGTCGGAATATTCGATTCTTATGGTGCTGACGTAAGCGACGGTTCAAAGGCTCTCAATGCTTATGGTGAACTGCTTATGTGGACTTCTAACCTTTCAGGTGTTGTTCCTCAGATAGCTGTTGTCGCTGGCACTTGTGCAGGCTGTGCAGCAATGCTCGCTGAGTCTGCTGACTTCACTGTTATCGCAAAGGATGCTGAGCTTTATGTTGCACCAAACGCAAATATAAAGAACTCTGCTGAAAATGCTGCTGAAAACGGCACTGCTGCTGTTGTTTGTGAGGACGATAAGGCTGCTGTTGAGGCTGCAAAGAATATACTTACAAAACTTCCACAGAACAACCTTTCACCAGTACCAATGTATGAATTTGCTGATCCAACTGAGGCTGTCGGTGATGACGCTGATGGCATTGCAAAGGCTGTTTGCGATGGCAACAGTGTAACTGAGCTTAATGCTGAGTATGGCAAGGCTTCTTATACAGCACTTGCAACACTTGGCGGTGCTACAGTCGGCGTCGTTGCTACTAACAAGACAGGCGACAAGCTTACGTCTGCTGATTGCTCAAAGATTGCAAGATTTGTAAGAACTTGTGACGCTTACGCTATCCCTGTTGTAACTTTTGTTGACACTGAGGGCTTCAAAGCTGATGATGAAACTGAAGCTTACGGCGCTGTTAAGGATATGGCAAAGCTTTGCCACGCTTATGCTGAGGCTACTACTATTAAACTTGCTGTTGTTACAGGTAAGGCTTATGGTCCTGCATTTATTGCACTTGCTGGTAAGGGTTCAAATGCTGATCTGTCATTTGCTCTTGATACAGCTGTTATCTCTGCACTTGCTCCTGTAACTGCTGTTGAGTTCCTCCAGCATGATGAGCTGAAGGGTGCTGCTGATCTTACTGCTGCAAGAAACACTCTTGCTGATAAGTTCGCTAAGGAGAATGCCTCTGCTGCTGTTGCTGCAAAGAATGGCTGTGTTGACGGCATAATCGCTAAGAACGAGATCAGACAGACACTTATGGACTCTATCGAGGTAATGGCTGGAAAGAGAATTTCCAGACTGCCTAAGAAACACAGCAATATTCAGTTGTGATAAACATATCAAATTAAAAAGATTGGTGGTTTTTTAAGATGAAAAGATATAATATTACAGTAAACGGAAAAGCTTATGACGTTGCAGTTGAAGAAGTTGGCGGAAGCACCGCTGCTGCTCCTGTAGCCGCTGCCCCTGTTGCAGCCGCTCCTGCTGCTCCAGCTCCAGCCGCTGCACCTGTTGCAGATGGCACAAAGGTAACAGCTCCAATGCCTGGTACTATCCTTGACATCAAGGTAGCTGTAGGCGACACTGTTAAGTCTGGTCAGGCTATCTGTGTACTCGAGGCTATGAAAATGGAAAATGACGTTAACGCTCCTTGCGACGGTAAGGTACTGAGCGTTAATACAACTAAGGGCTCTGCTGTTGAGACTGGTGCAGTTCTTGCTGTTATCGGCTAATAACATTCCTGAAAAATAACGAAAGGATCGATTTAAAATGGCAAAGCTTAAAATAACTGAAACTGTCCTCCGTGACGCTCATCAGTCACTTCTTGCTACAAGAATGTCAATGGACGATATGCGTGAGATACTCCCTGAGATCGACAAGATCGGTTTTTATTCTGCTGAGTGTTGGGGCGGTGCTACATTTGACTCATGTATCAGATTCTTAAATGAAGATCCATGGGAAAGACTTCGTATACTTAGAAAAGAAATGCCTAACACAAAGCTCCAGATGCTTTTCAGAGGTCAGAATATGCTTGGCTACCGTCACTATGCTGATGACCTTGTTGAGTATTTTGTACAGAAGTCTATTGCAAATGGTATTGATATCATCAGAATTTTTGACGCACTGAACGATATCAGAAACCTTGAAACAGCTATCAAGGCTGCTAAGAAGGAAAATGGTCACGCTCAGGTTGCTATCTCGTACACACTTGGCGAGGTATTTACTCATGAGTATTACATGAACTATGCAAAGCAGATTGAGAATGCAGGTGCAGATTCTATCTGTATTAAGGATATGGCGGCTCTTCTGACTCCATATGAGGCTGAAACACTTGTTAAGGACCTCAAGTCAGCAGTTAAGATCCCGATCCAGTTGCATACTCACTACACATCAGGTCTTGCTTCTATGTGCATCCTCAAGGCTGTTGAGGCTGGTGTTGACGGCGTTGATACAGCAATGTCACCACTTGCTCTTGGTACATCTCATGCACCAACTGAGTCTATCGTTGCTACATTCAAGGGCACTGAGTATGACACAGGTCTTGACCTTGTTAAGCTCAACGTGATAAGAGATTACTTCATGAAACTCAGAAAGAAGTACATCGACAACGGTCTGCTTGACCCTTCAATGCTCGCTACAAATACAAACGCACTTCTTTATCAGGTTCCTGGCGGAATGCTTTCAAACCTACTTTCACAGCTGAAACAGGCTGGCAAGGCAGATCAGCTTGACGACGTTCTCAAGGAAGTTCCAAAGGTTCGTAAGGACGCAGGTTATCCACCACTTGTTACACCTACATCACAGATCGTTGGTACACAGGCTGTGTTCAACGTAATCATGGGCGAGAGATACAAGACAGTAACTAAGGAGTTCAAGGGACTTGTTAAGGGCGAGTACGGTAAGACACCAGTTGCTATCGACCCTGAGTTCCAGAAGAAGATTCTTGGCGACGAAGAGCCTATCACTTGCCGTCCTGCTGACCTTCTCCAGCCAGAGTTTGAAACAATGAAGAAAGAGGCTGCTGAGTGGACAGAGCAGGAGGAAGATATCCTCACATATGCAATGTTCCCTAAGGTTGCACCTAAGTTCTTCAAGGACAGACGTGATAGAAAGTACGGCGTTGACGGTAAGCACTCAGACGCTGAAAATAAGGTTCACCCAGTTTAATAACAATTATCCCACAGTTTCGGCTGTGGGATTTTTTTGTCTGTGGCTCTTGAAAAATCTGTACATTTGTGCTATAATTAATATACATTTTTTCGGGAGGACGCCAAGATGAACAAAAAGGAAATAAATGAAATAAAGAAAAATTTTAATGACGATTGTGGCTTTTTCACTGTAAATCACGTTGTTACGGCATTTGTGGATGCTGAAAAGAACATAAAGTGCAAGACCAATCAGCTTTACAACACTATTCCGCAGGACGAGGCGGAGCTGATAATGATAAACCTGAAAAAGGTGCTCAGCGGCTCTATCGGCAAAAATCTGCTGGAATATTCGTTTCCAAAGGACGCATATCTTGAGGGTGGGGCACAGCCTTTCATGTATGAAACATTGCAAAGCAAGCTGCTTGATGAGGAAAAGGTTGATAATTTTCTCAACGCCATAGTTGAAAAGGTGGAGTATGTGTCAACATATACCATTTTCATGGCACATTGTACATATTCTGTGCTGAAAAAGAACAAAATGGACGAGTTTGAGGACGAAGCTGACACAGATTACAACTTCATAGTGACGGCGCTTTGCCCTGTAAATCTGCGTATTGACGGGCTTGTGTATGACGAGCAGGACAACTCTATCGCTAAGAAAGAGTCATGCGATAGAATTGTTGAGCTTCCAAGCGATGGCTTTTTGTTTCCTCTTTTCAATGATCGTGCGCCTGATATCAACGGCGTGCTTTACTACACGAAAAACGCCAAAAAGCCGAACACTTCCGTTGTGGAAGAGCTTCTGGGTTGTGAGTTCTCAATGACATGTCAGAACGAAAAGGAAACTTTCAAGGATATCCTCACAAGCGTTGTGGGTGATGAGCTTGACTATGATCTTATCACTACTGTGAATGACAAGATTTCCACATTTGTTGACCAAAATGCTCATGAAACTGAGATACCGACAATTGACGAACATAAACTTTCGTCCATTCTGTGGGAAGCTGGAGTTAGTCAGGATAAGCTTGATAATCTTCCTAAAGTTTTTGACGCAGCGGCTGGTGGAAAGCCACTCACAGCGGTAAACCTTGTGGAGAAAAGGACCGTAGTTTCTGCTCCAAGCATAACCGTAAATATTGGCAAGGACGCAGTTGACAAGGTAAAAACTCAGATAGTCGATGGCAGAAAATGCCTTATAATCAATCTTGATGACCCTGAGATAGAGGTCAACGGACTTGAAACTACAATAAAATAGGCACAAAAAAAGGCAGCCTTGAGCTGCCTTTTATTTATGTGAGATCACCGAATGTGAACTTGCCGTTTTCCAGTATCAGATAGCTGTGTGCTGAATTTTCTTTCGGTATGGAAACAGAACCGGGGTTTATATAGGTGTAATCGCCACAGTCTTTAATAACAGGTACATGGGTGTGACCGTGGAGCAGAATATCGCCCTTAGACAGCGGTGGCAGATTGTCGCAGTTGAATTTGTGACCATGTGTGGCGAATATCCTCAATCCGTCACAGCATATATAAGCATATTCCGCCATAACAGGGAAGTCAAGCACCATTTGATCGACTTCTGTGTCACAATTACCACGTACGCACAGAAGCTTGTCTTTTAGCGGATTGAGCATGGCTATCACTTGCTTTGGTGCATATTCCTTTGGAAGGTCGTTTCTTGGTCCGTGATAGAGGATATCACCCAAAAGAATTAGTTTTTCCGCACCGTTTTGCTCAAAGGCTTCAAGCATTTTTTTGCACCAGTAAGCCGAACCATGAATGTCTGACGCTATCATAAGTTTCATATTTTACACTCCTTTATTTAATGATCTCAGATGCGAGCTTGTGCAAAGACACATACTCTGGCTTTATTTTGTTATATATATCGCAGCCTTTTTCCTTTTTGAACTCTTTTACCATTCTGATATAAAGCTGCTGTTTTGTTGTGGCATCAATGACTGCTTCTCTTATAAGCGCCAGTTCGTCTTTGTTGCATTTGCCGTCGAGTAGCTCATCAAGTTTTACGGATAGTACATCATGGTAAACAACCTTTTCAGTTTTCTGAGCCGTCATCGTTTTATCTTCATCAGCGGTGCATGTATTTTCTGATTCCTGTAGTCCTTTAAGTCGCAGATATCTTGGCCTGAGAAGCTTGTAAAAATCTGTAGCCTGCTTTTTATATACCTTTGCCAGAGAGTTGTGAAGCTCCTCTTTTGTGTTAGACTCAGCTATAAGTTTGCTGATCTCTTCTATTTGCTCTTCGCTGCAAATGTTTGCAAGTATGCTTTGGAGATCGTTGTTTTTTTGTGTGGTACATTTTTTTCTACCCTTTTTCACTTTGACGATAGTTTCAACAACAGGATCACTTTCTACTTCGACAATATCAGGCGCACAGGCTTCTGGCTCTTCTTCGACTTCTTCTGTATTACCATTCATATTTTCGTTTAGTGTAACAGAATAATCTATAGCCGCAGACTCAGGGTTTGGCTCATCAGCTTCGTCAAGAGTTATCTCTGACTCTGTCTGAATTTCTGCTGTTTCTTGTATTTCCTCTGCTTTTTCGACTATATGTTTAGTTGATTCTTCATCTTCATTGATTTCGGTCGGATTAACCTTATGATTAGCGAAATTAATAGCAGTTTGTATTGTCCTGGTTCTGTAGACCATAGCATTTGGGCTATCAACATACTTACCATGCCAGAAATCATGAAGAAAGTCAAAACCTCTGTCATTGCTGATAACAAAAATATTCGTATAAGTATCCTTGGCTACCAGATAACCCAGAAGTGTTGAAAGCTGAAAATCCAGAGCATTTTTGCCACCAACGTTTACCTTGAAGTATTCAATATCAGCCTTTGATGTAAGAACTTTCTGGTGCATTTCAAAGTTAATGGTATCGGAATTTTCACTGTAAAAAATTATGACGGTATCAGTTTCAGTTAAATTGTCTATGCCTTGAAGTCCTTTGGATTTGACATTTTCAAAGTCTACCAAATATATTTTCATGTTGATCTATCCTTTCTTTTTGTGTCGTATAAGCATCGTAGCTGCGATTATAATAATAAGTCCGCCTGTTGCAGTTGCTGTCATAAGTATGGCATTTTTGTCTTTTTCATCGTTCTCACTGCTGTCAGGAACGACCTCCTCATAGGTATAAGTTTTTGTTCTTAACGCCTTGTCTATACAAGAAGCAATAAGTGCATGACCTTTTTTATTAGGGTGTATATCAAAGTCATTTATGTTGGTCAGTTCCTTTCCGTGACCGCTGAATTCACTAAAAACATCTGCTACTATGTATCTCTCATTTTCATCTTCGTCAGTGGAGTGTTCTTTGATAATGTTGTTAAGTTTTGAAATTTTATCCTTTGATATACTCTGGAAAACAGCAGCCGCAGTGAAATTATCCAGCGGGTCATATAGTGTCTGAACGATTATTTCACCCTTACTTTTAGCTTCAACAGCGTTAATTATATCATCTAGAGTGCTCGTAAAATTTTTCAGCGCTTTATCCATATCATCAGACATATCCTTCATATCCATTGCAATGCCAATAATATCCTTGGTTTTATCCATCAAATCAGACATTGTGCTTTTAGAAGTAATGCCCAGATCATTCATCAAAAAATCTATGAAAAGACCAAGAATGTCATTGCCACCTATGGATATAATAACAGCGTCGCTGTCTGCAAGGTCAGCGTCAAATTCGCCTGAATTAATGCGGTCAAGAAGCTGTTGTGAAGTGTCGCCCACAACAGCAGAGTTCACAAGTTTACAGCCGCCAGCGTCTTTAAGCTCAGCGTCATACTGGTCGTGAAGAAGATTTGCATAAGACGCACAAGAATATCTGTTTTCACTGTAGCCTTCCAGACCATAGCCAGCGGCGATTGAATCCCCAAGCACAAGTATATTAGGCGGAACATTTACTTCATGCTTTATAACTTCAGCGTTACAGGCAAGGGGTGTGGCACATGCCATAACGGTTGCCGTGAAAAAAGCCGTTAATTGTTTTAACATCTTATCATCTCCTATATGAGTATATTAACCTTATTATATAATATATTGTACCACATTCAGGACAATTGTACAACATATTTTTTTGAAATTTCTTGACTTTTTTAGTGTGTTGTGATAATATATAATAAAAGAATATGAAATCAGTTTGGAAAGCGAGATTTATTATGACTGACTATTATTACCCTGTCCTCAGCGATGAAACGAGTCTGCCTTTGTATGTGCTTGGAATCGGTGCGAGAGATAGAGAATTTCATTTTGTAAGAGAAGATGGCTATCCTAATCATCAGATAATATACTGCACTCGTGGTCAGGGCCACATTATATTTGATGGTCATGAGTATGATATAAAGCCGGGTGATGCATTTTATCTGCCGCCTTCTGTGCCGCATGAGTATTATCCTGTTGGTGATATATGGGAAACCCACTGGATAACCTTTGAGGGCAGGGAAGCAATTGAAATGCTCAAGCATATCAAGCTTGAGAAGGCTAAAGTGTTTCACATAAATGATATCAATGCTGTTGATGCCATATTTAAGAAGATACTTTATCTTATGAAGACTAATTATTACTACTGTGGTCACCAGTGTTCGGCATATCTATATCAGTTTCTTATTGAGCTACACAGAGTCGTAAACCTACAAAATGGTAGTCAGGACGGGCAAAAACTCAATCAGCTGCAGCCTGTAATTGATTATATTGATAAGAATTTCAGAAAAGAACTTACGCTTGTGGAGCTTGCTGATCTTATTGACCTTTCACCGCAGTATCTTTGCAGACTTTTCAAGGAGTGTCTTAGTCTAAGACCTTTTGAGTATCTAGCAAGAAAGCGTATACAGCAGGCAAAGCTGCTTTTATTGGAGGATAAGCTTAACATCAATGAAATCGCTGCGGAGGTAGGTTATAACGATTGCAGTTATTTTTGTGCGGTGTTCAAAAAGCATGAAATGCTTTCCCCTGCAGAATTTCGTTCTCTTCATAAAAAAGCTGGCAGCTAAAATATAAGACCCACGGGAAAAACCTGTGGGTCTGTTTTTTATAATATCGTGCCGCCGCCGATGACATATTCACCGTCATAGAAAACCACTGCCTGTCCCTTTGAGATAGCTTTATGAGGTTCTTTAAAAGTCACGAGTACCTTGCCATCATTCATTGGTGAAACTGTACATTCAGCGTCCTTTTGATGATAACGTGTCTGAGCAGTGCAGGTTATAGGATCTGTGAGGGTGTCAAACGGAATAAAGTTCACATCTCCTGCCACAAGGCTGTCACTGTATATTTCATCAGCCTTGCCCATAATAAGCCTGTTATGCTCCATATCTTTTGCAACAACGAAAAGCGGTTCACTATATGAAATGCCTACGCCCTTTCGCTGGCCAATAGTATAGTGTATCAGACCTTTGTGTTTACCAAGCTTTGTGCCGTCAGAAAGAACAATATCTCCCGACTGCTGTTCACCGCAGCGTTTTGTGATAAAGCCTGCGTAATCACCGTCAGGGATAAAGCAGATGTCCTGAGAGTCAGGCTTGTTTGCATTTATAAGCTTGTTTTCTTCTGCGATATCACGGATCTTGTCCTTGTGCATATCACCAACGGGGAAGAGAGTGTGAGCAAGCTGTTCCTGCGTCATGCTGTAAAGCACATAACTTTGATCCTTTGACCTATCAGGTGAGCGTTTCAGAAGCCACCTGCCTGAATTTCCGTCATATTCTCTGGCTGCGTAATGCCCTGTAGCTATATAATCAAAGCCCAGCAGCTTTGCACGCTCATAGAATTTTGCGAATTTCAGATGTTTGTTGCACTCGATACACGGATTAGGCGTGCCACCTGCCAGATATGTATCAACAAAATTGTCTATAACATAGTGCTTAAAATCATCAGAAAAATTGAATACATGGAAATCAATGCCTAGTTTAAAAGCAACAAAACGTGCGTCCTCTACATCATTGAGAGAACAGCACGTTCTTGTTTTATCCAGACCGATGTCCTCATTGCTGTAGAGCCGCATGGTAGCCCCTGCCACGTCATAACCCTCATCAAGAAGGAGCTTAACCGAAACAGAGCTGTCAACGCCGCCACTCATTGCCACAAGAACTTTATCAGCCATTGCAGTTCTCACAATCAGGAGCAGACTGCTTACCTACGAACGGAGTTGGATCTATACCCTGTCTTTTATAGTAGTCAGAAACAGCGGCTTTCATTGCTTCCTCCGCAAGAACAGAGCAGTGAAGCTTTGCTGGTGGAAGACCGTCAAGAGCTTCAACAACTGCCTTGTTTGTAAGTTTCAAAGCGTCTTCAAGCTTTTTACCCTTTATCATTTCTGTAGCGATAGAAGATGTAGCAACAGCCGCACCGCAACCAAAAGTCTTGAACTTAACGTCAGTTATAACGCCGTCATTGACCTTGATGTACATTTTCATAATATCTCCGCACTTGGCGTTTCCTACCTCGCCGACACCGTCAGCATCTTCAATCTCGCCGACATTTCTCGGATGCGCGAAATGATCCATTACCTTTTCGCTGTATATCATTTTTTATTCCTCCTAATCAAGTGTATAGTCGTGAATATTCTCAGTTCTGCAAATTCTTTCCCAAAGTGGTGACATACTTCTCAGGTGCTTTACGATAGGTGGAAGAACCTCAAGAATATAATCAACATCTTCCTCTGTGTTTTCGTCATTGATAGAAAGTCTGAGCGAGCCATGTGCTACTTCGTGTGGCAGACCAAGTGAAAGCAGAACGTGTGACGGGTCAAGTGATCCGCTTGTGCAGGCTGAGCCTGATGAAGCTGCAACTCCCTGAAGGTCAAGTGAAAGCAGCAGGCTCTCGCCCTCTACTCCACGAACAGATATGTTTACGTTTCCTGCAAGTCTGTGTTCTGTGTCACCATTAAGTCTTGACTCAGGTATCTTGAGCAGACCCTCGATAAGTCTATCTCTCATCTTTCTAACACGCTCATTCTTTGCAGGGATATCCTTTACAGCATCAGTGATAGCAACGCCGAGAGCCACGATAGAAGGTACGTTCTCAGTACCTGCACGCTTATTTCTCTCCTGTGCTCCGCCGTAGATAAGGTTAGGAAGGTTGATGCCTGTTTTTACATAAAGCGCGCCAACGCCCTTTGGAGCGTGGAGCTTATGTCCTGAAAGTGAGAGCATATCAATGTTCATATCTTTAACATTGATGTCAATATTTCCTACAGCCTGAACAGCGTCAGTATGGAACCATACGCCATGCTTGTGGCAAACTTCGCCGATCTCAGCGATAGGCTGTATAGTACCGATCTCGTTGTTAGCTGTCATTATTGTAACAAGGCAGGTATCCTCACGGATAGCGTCCTCGACATGTTGTGCAGTAACAAGACCCTTGTCACCTACAGGAAGATATGTTACCTCAAAGCCAAGCTTTTCGAGATACTGACAAGTGTGCAGAACTGCATGATGTTCAAAAGCAGTTGTGATGATATGCTTCTTGCCCTTTTTTTCTCCAAGCTGTGCACAGCCTCTTATAGCCCAGTTGTCAGACTCAGAGCCGCCAGCAGTGAAATAGATCTCATTGACCTTCGCACCAAGAGCGTTTGCGACCTGTTCCCTTGCTTTAAGAACGGCTTTTGCACATTCCATTCCCAAAGAATATATACTTGACGGATTTCCGTATAGCTCAGTGAAATAAGGCAGAGCGGCGTCAAGAGCTTTCTGAGATACTCTAGTCGTAGCTGAGTTATCTGCATAGACAAATCTCTTTTCCAATTAAATCATACCTTTCATATATAGATTTACTATTTTATTATATACTTATTTACTACAAAATGCAAGTGATTTCGTTAATTTAACAGAAATTTAACTTCTGCTGAATTTCTTTGAGCCCATGACTGCAAGTGCGTCGCAGCGTTCATTTTCAGGGTGTCCTGCATGACCTTTTACCCAGTTGAAGTTGACCTTATGCACCTCCAGCAGATCAAGAAGCTTTTCCCACAGATCACTGTTTAGAGCCTTTTTCTTGTCCGATTTCACCCAGTTGTTTGCACGCCATTTTTTTGCCCAGCCTTTTGTAACAGCGTCGATTATATACTTTGAGTCGCTGTAAAGCTCTACCTCACATGGCTCTTTCAGTGCTGAAAGAGCAGTGATAACAGCGGTTAGCTCCATGCGGTTATTGGTTGTAGAGGGATCACCGCCCCAAAGTTCTTTTGAAGTGCCTTTGTATCTTAGTAGAACACCATATCCACCCGGTCCAGGATTTCCAGAACAAGCACCGTCAGTGAAAATTTCTATTTTCTTCATTTATTTATCTCCGTTTTTGTGATGATTATTATGCAAAACATATTATACTACATTTCTCTCTTTTTTTCAAGTACCTCTCGAGGTTTAATATTTTAATATTTATTACTTTTGAAATGTTCAAATTATACAAATGGCTTGAATGTCTTTGTATAAAATGAGAATTGACTTAAAGGACATTAAGCTTTATAATTGTAGTGTAACATTGGTTGTTAAGACAGAAAATCATTTGATTTGGAGGTCAATTATTTTATGAAGATCAAGAAGATTCTTGCATTGGCAGTAGCGCTTACATCTGTTTTTGCAGTTGCAGGTTGCGGCTCCACAGGCGACAGCAGTTCAAAGGTATCAACAGTGAAGAAAGTTAAGGTCGAGGACACACAGGAAATAGAGGCTATCCCTGACGACGCTCAGAAAACTATCCGTTGGATGGGTACATATGACCTTAACCCTGACGAGAAAAAGGGCGAGGATAAGTCCGTTGAGATGACTCTTTTTAACAACAAGGGTGGTAAAGTAGAGTACACAAGAGTAACTGATAGCGAAAAATTTGACCAGCTCGCTAGTGCTATCATGGCTCAGCAGAATGTACCTGATATCTTCAAGTATGAGTGGATGGCTTTCCCTGCACAGGTGCTTAAGGATATGTATCAGCCGGTTGACGATATTGTGAACTTTGACGATCCGTTGTGGGCTGATGTGAAAACAGCGGCTGATAAGTTCGTTATGGGCGGCAAGCATTATGTTGCTCCTATAAGCTTCACAGTCGGCACGCTTATGATGTATGATCAGGACGTCATTGATGCTGAGGGTCTTGACGATCCATATGAGCTTTATAAGAACAACGAGTGGAATTGGGATAACTGGTATGACATGATGTCGGAGTTTGTTTCAAATGCTCCTGCTGATGTTGAGAGATTTGGTATCAATGGTTGGTTCCAGACACAGGTCATTCAGCAGACCGGTAAAACAATGGTAAACTATGACGGAGAGAAGTTCACAAACAATATAAATGACCCTGATATCGAAAGAGCAGAAGATCTGCTTTATCAGGTAGGTAAGAACAACCTTGTAAACGGCAACTGGCTTGGCAATGCTAAGCAGGCGCTTAAAGACGGCAATCTGCTGTTCTACTGCATGGGTACATGGGCTATGACAGGAAATAACGGACCTTCTGACGCTGACACTTGGAGAGTGGTCCCTGTTCCATCTGATCCTAACACTGATGAAAAGTACATGACATCTGATATGACGGCATATATGTGGGTAAGAGGTTCAACAGCTAAAGAGGCTGTAAAGTGCTGGTATGAGTGTTGCAGAATGGCTAACACAGATGAAACATATAAGGAAAATGGCAAGGAGAAATTCCTCAACGCTAACCCTAACTGGACAGAGGATATGTATCAGGTGATCGTTGACTGCTCATCTTCTGAGTACAATCAGGTGTTTGACTACGGCTACGGAATTTCCTCCACAATGTCTGACGACAACGCAAACGAAGACGGCAACTGCGTAACAAGAAAGCTTTATGAATACACAAACAAGGCTGACGATAACGGCAAACAGTTCTCATGGACAGAGCTGAGAGAATCATACTCCGCAACTGTTGACGCCGAGCTTAAGACTATCAACGACGCTGTTGTTGCATTCAATAAGAAAAATTCATAAGAATACTTTACAAGACTTCGATTTTATCGGGGTCTTGTTTTTGCATAAAAAATATGGCTCTGAGAGATACATTTCTCAGAGCCTTTGCTATTGTTATGTTTAGTTGTCCATGCCTTCACGAACGGATTTGATAAACTTGCCAATATATTCAGGAGCGTCTTTACCGTGTTCCTCAACAATTTTAACAACAGCACTTCCCATGATAACGCCGTCAGCGTACTGGGACATTTTCTTTGCCTGCTCAGGATTTGAAATTCCGAAACCAATACAGCAAGGACAGTGGTTTTCATTTCTGATAGGTGCAAGAAGCTCGTTAAAGTCTGTTGTTATCTCAGAGCGCATGCCTGTAACGCCAAGGGAGGATACAACATACAAAAAGCCTTTAGATTTTTCAGCTATCATTTTTACACGCTCGTGTGAAGTCGGTGCAACGAGGAAGATAGTGTAGATACCATTTTTCTCAGCTTCGCCCTCAAGCTCTTCACGTTCCTCGAAAGGCATATCAGGAACGATAACGCCGTCTATCTGAGTTTCTTTGCAAAGCTCAAAGAACTTTGCTGTACCGAACTTGAAGATAGTGTTTATATACATCATCAGAAGCATAGGCTTGTCAGTCTGTGTGCGGAGCTTTCTCACAAGGTCAAATATCTTGTCAAGATTTGTTCCACCACTGAGTGAACGCAGAGAAGCTTTCTGGATAGTCGCACCCTCTGCGATAGGGTCAGAGAACGGCACTCCGATCTCGATAATGTCAGAGCCGTTCTTGTACATTTCAAGAACGCATTTTTCTGTTGTGTCCATATCAGGATCGCCTGCGGTGATAAATGTCACAAGCGCCTTTTTGTTTTCTGCTTTAAGCTTTTCAAAGCAAGCGTCTATCCTATTCTTCATTGAGCTCGACCTCCCTGTATCTTGCTATTGAGTATACGTCCTTGTCGCCTCTGCCTGAAAGGTTGATGACAAGTATTGAGTCCTTATCCATTGTAGGAGCAATCTTAAGCGCAGCGGCAACTGCGTGTGATGACTCGATAGCAGGGATTATACCCTCTGTTCTTGAAAGGTACTCAAAAGCACAAACTGCTTCTTCATCGGTTATGTCAACATACTGCGCTCTGCCTATAGAGTTAAGATATGCGTGCTCAGGTCCGATACCTGGGTAGTCAAGACCTGCGGAAATTGAGTAAACAGGGTCGATTTGACCGTATTCGTTCTGCAAGAAAAGCGACTTCATTCCGTGGAATATACCAAGTGAGCCTTTTGCAACTGTAGCCGCATGGTCAGGTGTGTCAATGCCTCTGCCTGCTGCTTCTGCACCAACAAGCTTAACTGACTTGTCTTCGATAAAGTTGTAGAATGCACCCATAGCGTTTGAGCCGCCGCCTACACAGGCAACAACACAGTCAGGCAGTCTGCCTTCCTTTTCCATAAGCTGTGATTTTATTTCAGCACTGATAACTTTCTGGAAATCCCTAACCATTGTAGGATAAGGGTGAGGTCCCATTACAGAGCCTATGCAGTAGTAAGTTGTGTCGATATTTGATACCCAATCTCTGAAAGCTTCATTGATAGCGTCTTTCAGTGTAGCAGTACCGCTTGCAACGCCTGTTACCTTTGCGCCAAGAAGATTCATTCTGTAAACGTTAAGGGATTGTCTTTTCATATCGGTCTCGCCCATGTAGACCTCACATTCCAGACCCATAAGAGCGCAAACTGTAGCGGTAGCAACGCCGTGCTGACCGGCACCGGTTTCAGCGATTATGCGCTTCTTACCCATTTTCTTTGCCAGAAGTATCTGACCCAAAACGTTGTTTATTTTGTGAGAACCTGTGTGGTTAAGATCCTCACGTTTGATGTATATTTTAGCTCCGCCAAGATCTTTGGTCATCTTTTCTGCATAATAAAGCATTGACGGTCTGCCTGCATAATTGTGGTAAAGCTCCTGAAGCTCTTTGTTGAACTCAGGATCGTCCTTGTATTTATCGTAAGCTTTTTCAAGCTCGTGAACAGCAGTCATGACAGTTTCAGGAATATATTGTCCGCCAAATTCGCCAAATCGTCCAATTTTACTCATTTATATCCTTCTTTCGGTATTATTTCTGATAGTTTCAACTATCCTTTTTATCTTGTTTTCGTCCTTGAAGCCATCGGTTTCCACTGAACTTGAAAAGTCAACGCCATAAGGTTGTACATTTTCCATAGCAGAGCAGATGTTATCCTCGTTCAGTCCACCTGCAAGGAAAAACGGCTTTGATATGTTTACCTGTGAAAATATATCAAGGTCAACACGCTTGCCAGTCCCGCCGTAGCTGCCTGCTGAAAAGCTGTCTATAAGCAGTTTGTGGACGGGAAGTGCGTCAGCTTTTGCAATATCATCAGCACATTTTGCACGAACAGCTTTCCATATCTCACAGTCGCAGTTTTCACGGAGCTTATCAATATACTCTGCGTTTTCCTCACCGTGAAGCTGGATAACATCAAGCTTCTGTGCAAAGCTTTTCAGAATATTCTCTATAGGCTCGTTTACAAAAACGCCTACTCGTTTGATTTCCTTATTAAGAAGAAGTTCAAGATCATAGAATGTGTCAATGTCTACCGTGCGTTTAAAACCCTCCGACAGTATAAAGCCTGCATAATCAGGGTGGTATGTGTTCACATAAAGAATATCGTTCACACGGCGCATACCACATATCTTGATTTTTGTCATTTATACGCCCTCTCTCAGTTCATGGAGAGTTGTACCGATATTGCCGCTTCTCATAAGCGTTTCACCTATAAGCACAGCGTCTGCCCCAAGGCTGCGTACCTTTTTCATATCGGCATTTGTTTTTATACCGCTTTCAGAAACGAGCACTGCATGGTCGCCTACTATATTGCTGAGCCTGCCTGTGGTTTCAAGGTCAACGTCAAAAGTGTAAAGATTTCTGTTGTTTATGCCAAGCATATCAGGCTTAAAACCAAGCGTCTTTTTATACTCTTCCTCGTTGTGCACCTCTACAAGACATTCAAGGTCAAGCTCGTGAGCAATATCAGAATATTCTTTCATTTGACCCTCGCTGAGTATAGCCGAGATAAGCAGCACTGCATCAGCACCTAAGGCTCTTGCCTCGTAGAGCTGATATTCGTCGATGATAAAATCCTTGCGGAGTATCGGCAGCTTTACAGCCGCTCTTATAGCTTTGAGATATTCAGCAGAGCCTTGAAAATAATGCTCTTCCGTCAGGCAGGAGATAGCATTCGCACCGTTTTTCTCATATTCGCAGGCAGTTTTCACTGGGTCAAAATCAGGGCAGATAAGTCCCTTTGACGGAGAAGCTTTCTTGACCTCGCTTATGACAGAGAGGGTGTCACGCTTGATAGATTTTGAAAAGGAAACTGTTTGATACTCTTTTTCGGCTGCCATGTATTTGATATCTTGTCTTGAAATTATTGATATATCTCTTTCAAGCTGTTCTTTTCTTTTGTCGCAGATATTGTCAAGTATCATTTTTTATCCTCTGTTAGTAAGTTCAACAAGTTCTTCAAGCTTTTTAAGAGCCTTTCCGCTGTCTATCATTTCAGTGGCAGTCTTTACGCCATCTTCGATGCTGTCGCATTTGCCGCAGATATAAAGTGCACAGCCTGAATTGAGAAGAACGATATCTCTCTTTGCACCCTTGATAGTGCCCTCGAGTATACCTCTTGTGATAGCTGCGTTGCCCTTTCCGTCCTCGCCAACGATATCAGCAAGCTTTCCTCTTTTAAGACCGAAGTCCTCAGGCTTTATCTCATACTTGATAAGCTTTCCGCCGTTTATCTCGCAAATAGTTGTAGGAGCTGATATAGAAACTTCGTCAAGTTTGTCGTTGCCGTAAACGAGCATTGCTCTCTTTATGCCAAGATTCATAAGCACCTTAGCCATCGGTTCGAGTAGATTAGGATCATATGTGCCAAGTATCATGAAGTCTGCTTTTGCAGGATTTGCGAGAGGTCCGAGAATGTTGAAAACAGTTCTTACACCTATCTGCGCTCTTGTAGGTCCTACAAATCTCATTGCTGAGTGATATGACTGTGCAAACAGGAATGAAAGACCGATCTCGTCAAGGGACTTTTCAGCCTGTTCATGTGTTGACTGAATTTTAACTCCAAGAGCCTCGAGAACATCAGCCGCACCGCTCTTTGAAGAAACGCTTCTGTTGCCGTGTTTTGCGACTTTCTGTCCTGCTGCCGCAATTACGAATGAAGAGGTTGTGGAAATGTTGAAGCTGTTTGAAAGATCTCCACCTGTGCCAACTATATCAAGAGTACCCTTGACATTGACCTTTGACATTTTTTCTCTCATTACCTTTGCAAAACCGGTTATCTCGTCAATAGTTTCGCCCTTCATTCTCAGTGCTGTGAGCAGGCAAGCGATCTGAGCATTAGAAGCTCTGTCGCTCATGATGATATCCATTGCTTTATAAGCTTCGTCCTCAGTTAGTGACTTTCCATCACATACTATTTTGAGATACTTTTTAAGCTCAACTCTTTCGCTGTCAGGAAGAGCTGCAGACTTTGTTTTTGTGGTCTTTATGCCAGCGATATCGTTCAGGAAGTTTTCGATTATCATGTTTCCAACTTCGCCAGTGAGAACTGACTCAGGGTGGAACTGAACGCCATAGGTCGGGTGTTCTCTGTGTCTTATTGCCATTATCTGAGCTTTATCGTCAGTTGCGATAACAGACAGGCAGGTAGGAAGTGAAATGCTGTCAACAACAAGTGAGTGATATCTTGCGGCTTTTATTGTGCTTTTCAGACCGCTGAAAAGTGGGTTTGCAGTGTTAAGATTTATATCTGTCTGCTTGCCGTGAAGCTGCTGCTTTGCGTGAACTATCTTTCCACCGAATGCTTCGGCTATCGCCTGATGACCAAGACAAACGCCAAGTATAGGGATCCTGCCACTGAATGTCTTTATGACCTCTTCGGAAATTCCTGCGTCCTTTGGATAACCAGGACCAGGGGAGATGATGATAGCCGCAGGTGACATTTTTTCGATCTCATCTATGGTTATCTCATCATTTCTTGCTACTGCAATGTCTTTTGTGAGTACGCCTACAGCCTGATAAAGATTGTAGGTAAAGCTGTCATAGTTGTCAATAAGTAAAATCATAGTAATCTTCCTTTACAGTACAAACTTATCAATGAAAGTTTTGTCGTTGAAGTAGTTTATGCCGATAGCATTCCTTATTTCTGAAACAGTTTCGTTTGAAACCTCTATTGCACGTTGTGTGCCTTTTTTAAGTATCTCTATGAGCTGCTCTTTGTCTTTCTCATATTCCTCACGTCTTGCTCTGATAGGTGCGAGAAATTCTTGCATAACGTTGTTAAGAAACTTCTTACATTTCATATCGCCAAGGCCGCCACGCTCATAATGTTCTTTCATCTCTGCGAGGTTCTTATAGTCAGGGAAGTATTTAGCAAAATCTTCGTCCTTGCTGAATGCGTCAAGATAGATAAATACTGGATTGCCCTCTGTGTGACCGGGGTCGCTTACATTGATGTGTGTAGGGTCAGTGTACATTGACATTATCTTGTTTTTCAGCGTTTTTTCATCGTCTTTAAGGTAAATGCAGTTGCCAAGAGATTTGCTCATCTTTGTGTTGCCGTCTGTACCAACAAGTCTGTTGCAGCTTGCGTTGTCTGGGAGAACAGCCTCAGGCTCAACAAGTATATCGCACTTATAAATTCTGTTGAAGCTGTTTACTATCTCTCTTGCCTGTTCAAGCATTGGAAGCTGATCTTCTCCAACAGGAACATACTTAGCCTTGAATGCTGTGATGTCTGCTGCCTGGCTGATAGGATATGTCATAAAGCCAACAGGAAGGTTTCTTTCAAAGTTTCTCATTTTTATCTCAGACTTGATAGTAGGGTTTCTTTCAAGTCTTGACATTGTAACGAGGTTTGAATAGTACATTGGAAGCTCATAAAGTGCTGGGATATGTGACTGAACGAAGAATGTTGTCTTGTCAGGCTCAAGTCCTACCGCAAGATAGTCAAGCATTACCTCAAGAATGTTTTGTCTTATCTTCTCAGGATTGTCAGCGTTATCTGTAAGTGCCTGAAGATCAGCTATCATAACGAACTGATCAAATTTTCCTGTGTTTTGAAGTTCAACTCTTTTTCTGAGAGAACCTACATAATGACCAAGATGAAGTGATCCAGTTGGTCTGTCGCCTGTAAGAATAATATTATTGCTCATGTTATTAACTCCTTTTAAATTATAATTTGCTTGCTTCTTTTATTGCATTTATAACAGCCATTGCCTTGTTGCATGACTCCTGATATTCGTTCTCAGGAACTGAGTCTGCGACAACTCCGCCTCCTGCTTGGATATAAGCCTTGTTATTTTTGAAAAGCACTGTTCTTATAGCGATACAAGTATCCAGCGAACCGTCAAATGCAAGATAACCAACTGTTCCGCCATAAAGGCCTCTTTTTGTTGTTTCAAGCTCGTCGATTATCTCCATTGCTCTTACCTTCGGTGCGCCTGAAAGAGTGCCGGCAGGAAGAACTGCCATAAGTGCGTCAAGAGGTTTCTTATCTTCTCTCAGTGTACCCTTTACATTCGATACAAGGTGCATAACCTTTGAATATCTTTCAACTATCATCATGTCTGTAACAGTTACGGAGCCGAACTCAGAAACCTTTCCTATGTCGTTTCTTCCAAGGTCAACGAGCATTGTGTGTTCAGCTCTTTCCTTTGGATCGTTGAGAAGCTGTTGTTCATTGCGGATATCTTCGTCGTAGGTCGCTCCACGCTTGATAGTGCCTGCGATAGGTCTTGTTACTACCGTTCTGTTTTCAACAGATACAAGCATTTCAGGTGAAGCACCTGCAACAGCATAATCATTGTGCTTAAAGTAGTAAAGGTAAGGTGACGGATTAGTGGAGCGGAGCATTCTGTAAACGTCAAAGCTGTCAGGCGGATTGTCTATCTCAAATCTCTGTGACGGAACTATCTGGAAGATGTCGCCCTCTTTGATGTATTCCTTAGCCTTTTCAACGTTTGCGAGATAATGTTCCTTTGTGATGTTGGATTTTACTGTGATGTTGTCCTCCGTTGTCTTTGGAGTTTTCATAACAGGCTTGTAATTTCTAAGAGCTTCAACTACTTCGTTGCATATCTTTTCACATTCTTTGTATTTAATTTCAAGATCATCGCTCTTATTGATGTTGAGGATTATTACAGCCTTGTTTGAAAGGTGATCGTAAGCAACGATCTTTTCAAAAAGGTGCAGGTCAGCGTCAGGAAGTTTAAGATCGTCCTCAGGTGGGTTGCACAGTGTTTTCTCAAAGTATCTTATCATATCATAAGCGAAAAATCCTATTAGACCACCTGTGAGCTTTGGATAATTATTAAATCTCGGTGACTTGTGGCCTTCGATTATCTCAGAAAAGAAAGCGATAGGATCATCGACTTTTACCGTTTCATCAGCCTTGCCTTTCTCCTTAACAGTAACAACGTGCTTGTCAAGAATATATTCGCATTTAGGATCAATGCCCACATATGAATATCTGCCCCACTTGTCTTTATTATCTACAGATTCAAGAATGAAACAATCATCATACGCCTCGTGCAGACAGTTAAAAAGTTGTATTGGCGTACATGAATCCATGAGAAGCTCATAGAATACAGGCACAGTCTTGTAGTTTTCAAAAAGTTCCTTTACTTGTTCAATAGCAGGGTACAGCATAAATATTCCTCCTAAATGCTTTTTTGTCGTAAAATTGGCAATAAAAAAAAGTCCTGTCATCACACATAACATCTAGTTATGGGACGATAGAACCGTGGTGCCACCCAATTTCCCGATAATAAATTATCGGCTCACAGATACGCATTCTGACTGGCAGAAATCAATATCCTGTCCTTTAACGCAGGAATCACGGCGAGTGATACTCGTAAAAACTTTCACACCGCTCCTCACAAATCCATTCATCTGAAGAAAATGTATCAGCTCACACCTACCGCTGACTCTCTGTGACCTTTTGCATCAAACTACTTACTTTTGCTCATAGGATTTATCGTATTAACTTTAGTCTTATTATATTCCTCTGATTCTAAAATGTCAATATCAGAAAATGTAAATATTATTGCTATTATGTAAATATTCTTTTGCGATTTGGATTTATACCAAAATAAATAATTTTAAATTTTCAATATTCCTTGCATTTATAAATAATGTAGTGTATAATAAAGTAATAGTTAAGGTAATTGAGAAAGGAAAATATATGAAAGTACAAACTAATAAGAAATACACCACAATTGCATTTTATGCAGTTATCGTTATTGCTATAAATGTGCTTTTGGTAGTGGCTGTATTTAAATTTAATACGATCTTAAAGCTTATTTCCACACTCGTTTCTGCACTTACGCCTGTTATAGTTGGTCTTGTGATCGCATTTCTTATAAATCCTATAATGGTGAATTTTGAAAAGCTGTTCAGAAATAAAGTGGTAAAAAATCCAGCTAAGAAAAAGCTTACCAGAGCCTGCTCAGTAACTGTAGCGTCACTTGTTTTTCTGGGGATAGTTGTTGGACTTACTTATGTTGTTGTTCCAGAACTTATAAATTCCATAATTGATATTTTTAACAATGCATCTAACATCGTTGTTAAAGTGCAGGGTTGGATAAATAAGCTGTTTAAAAACTATCCTGATATCGAAACAATGGCTACGGAGAAACTCAAAGCTTTTTCAACTGATTTGGGAACCGTTATCGAGAAGATACAGCCGATGTTTGAAAATATTCTTTCGGGTGCATGGGGCGTTATCAATGTTCTTAAAAACTTTGTATTTGGATTTATCGTTTCTATCTATATGCTTTGCAGCAAGGAAAAGCTTCTTGCTCAGGCTAAGAAGATAATCATTGCAAACACAAAAAAGTCTACATGTGAGAAGATTATGAGAGTTTGCACTGAAACAAATAAAGTTTTTGCAGGTTTTTTGAGCGGAAAGATCATTGACTCGGCAATAATCGGAGTTCTTTGCTTTATAGGTCTGACTATCATGAATATGCCTTACAACATCATGATAAGTGTTCTTGTGGGTGTAACTAATATTATCCCATTTTTTGGACCGATAATCGGTGCGATACCATCAACTGCACTTATGCTGTTTATTGATCCTAAAAAAGCCATTATACTTCTCATTTTCATAGTTATTCTACAGCAGTTTGACGGCAATATCCTTGGTCCTAAGATACTTGGTGATTCTACTGGACTTCCGGGTTTTTGGGTGCTGGTATCACTGTTCTTCTTTGGAAATTTGTTTGGGTTCATAGGTATGGTCATTGCAGTTCCGACTTTTGCATTGCTTTATACTTTTACACGAGAGAGCGTTGTTCAGCGGTTAAGAAAAAAGAAGCTCCCTGTAGATACCGACTATTATATGGAGGATGTTGAGCATTTGTATAAGAAAAATGAAAAGCGTATTCCGCTTACGCCTGAACAGCTTGACGCCATGGTCATTACAAGTGCTGATGAGGTAAATGAGGTCAACAGAGAGGATGATCCAGAGATAGTTGACGATCACAACGAAAATAAAGATCAGTAAACGCAAAAGAGCGGCCTGTTCACAATTCATAGTGAGCAGACCGCTTGTTTTATTTCATGTATTTTTTCTGTATTTTTGCAATATGTATCACAGAGTATATTACTATAAGTGCAATAAGTATTGTTAATGTGACCTTGAAAACAGACGATTCAAAGTATGACTTAGCTATCTTAACCTTCGCTTTGACTTGGGAACGCTCTACTTTAGTTGTGGAAACGAGATCTATAGTTGCAAGCACCTCACCTTTGTAGACAAGTTCCATTTTACCAAGCACATCGCCAACTTCAACAGGTGCAACAACGTTGTCATAAACGGTTATTTTCTTTTCCACATCATTTACTGATATATCTACAGGCCACAGCCTTGTAAAACCATTTGCAGGTTTAAGATTTGCATAATCTATGCCGTCACCGTAGCTTACCTTTACATCACGGACTTCGCTGTCTTTGTCCACAAAATCCGTTGCTACAAGACTTGAAAATGCCCATTTGTAAAGATTGATGTGATCAAGGAGGTTGTAGTAAACATTATCTCCACCATATATGGAATCAGGATCTTCCTCGCCCTTCTTCACATCTTCTTCAAGCTTATCCATTGGTGCACCCATTGTCACAATAAGATATGTGGTGCCTTCATATTCCGCATATGAAGCTAAACATCTTCCAGCGGAGTCAAGGGTGCCTGTCTTTATGCCTTTAGCATAGGAGTAGTAATAATCGGTCATTGAGTCAAGCATAAGGTTTGTATTATAAATATCTGTACCATCTGAGTGATAAGAGGTGGATGCCATATGATAGCTTGGCAGACAGACAATATCACGAAATACCTGATATTTGCTTATGGCATATTCACAAAGAGTTGCCATATCCTTGCAGGACGAATAATTCTGTTGCGCCCACAGACCATGTGCATTTGAAAAGTGTGTATTTTCCATGCCGAGTTTTTCAGCTTTTTCATTCATAAGGTCTGTAAATTCTGTTATGGAATCGGACACATTCAAAGCGATTATATTCGCTGCTTCACATGAGGATGGGATAAGCAGTGCCGCCAGAAGATCATAACAGCTTACTTCTTCGCCTGGTTGTATATCAGCTGTTGAAGCACCAGTATCATATAGTTCATCAAATGCTTCCGAGCCTGCTGAATAGTATGTATCTTTCAGCTTTTGTTCATCACCTTTGAATTTGTCCAGAAGCACCACAGCAGTCATTATCTTTGTTAGGGAAGCAGGCACACGCTCGTCCTCACCGTTTATGTCAACGATAGCTTCACCGCTGTCAAGATTGACCATATAGACCGCTTCAGAGTAAAGCTCCAACGGTATTGCTTTTCCGTCATCGTCATAGCCTGATGTAGGTGTAAAATTGAATGCGTCTGCACACATCGCAGGCACAAGCAGCATTATTGCCAGCGTCATGGATAATATCCTGCTGATTTTTCGTTTTAGTTTCATTGACAGCTTCCTTTCGCACTGTATGTAAAGAGCCTTGCTCATTCAGTTTTCTCATAAAGTATATTAGCACCCTGTTTGCCCACACGTTTCACTCTTTCAAGATATGTGAGTATATTAAGCGTTACCTGTGCATATTCACGAGATATCTTTGCATTAAAGGCAAAGTCTTTAGAAGTGAACTGCTTTGGCAGGTCCTCCGGGAGGAACATATCAAAGTCGGCAGGGCAGTCGATATGTATTTCATCAATAAGACCTTTTGGTATTCTGTCATGACGTGAAGATCCACGCTTTTTGTTCTTTGACCAGCCGTTAAGCAATCTTATCTCCTCGGTTTCAAGCATACAAAGGCACAAATGAAATCGGGGGTTATCAAGGGTGTATTTTATTTTGTACAGTTCGGGCATGACTTCATAGATAGTGTATTTTCTCGGCGATTTGTGCTTTTCTGACAACTCTCCTGTTTCAGTATCTATCCAACGGACATATTTGACCGCAGGGATAGGGTAGACCACTGTCACGTCACAGTAGTCAAGAAAGGCTTCAAGTTTTTTCAGCAGTTTGTTGAACTGCCTTGTTTGTATCTCGATAACACCGTTCTCGCCTACGATATCAGCCACATATCCGCCAATGCGTATCTCCTGATTTTCACCATATGGTTCAAAATAGTTTTTCAAAACAGCATGAAGCGTTTTCTCGCCTAGAGTTCCGATGCCGTTGCGTTCACGGCTTTTGCCTATGATTTTATCGCAAGCATCTTGAAATTTCAGCCTGTCCGTAAGATCACCTCAGTTTTTATTATATCAGATATTCACTCTCACGTCAATCACAAAAACGCATAAAAAGAGCCTGAGATCTGCTCAGGCTCTTTAATCATACCATGATCCATCAGGTTATGCTGTCCGCAGTTATCTTGTCCCACTGGTCGCAATACTTGACTTCCATTTTGTCCATTCTTTCGTTGTAAAGCTTTGAGATAGCAGGTGTATCATATGAATAGATCATATCGTCTATGTTCTGTTCTACATAATCCATATCGACCGGCAAACGCTTGATTATGAAATATCCATATGTGTCATTCTCTGTAAGTTCAGTGGAAATGTCGTTTTCTTTTAGTTTGAAAGCGTCTTTTACAAGCTCCTCAGGATATCCAGTTGTATCTTTATTGAAATAATATCCTGTTGAAGGATCTTCAAGACCGAGATCCCAGCCGTACTTCTCAATAAGCTTGTCAAAGTCTTCTCCGTCCTGAGCTTTTTTCAGAACTTCTTCTGCAAGCTTCTTAGCCTTTTCCTTAGCTTTCTTTACACCGTCATCATCAAGCTTCGCATAAGCTGACTGCTTTGCGCTCGCTTTGTCTGAAAGTGACATACTGTCATAACTGTCAGCGGTACTGTCATCAAGATCTACCTGTGCATAGAAAGGAATCATAACGTGAATCTCACGGCAATACTTGCTTGTATCCTTGACTATTTTTTTAAAGTCCTCTTTTTTAGTTGCATACTTACCGTTATTCTTAAAAAGAGTATCGTTTACTTTAGTATAGATAGCGGCTGTTTCAAGCATTTTCCTGTAAAGATCTTCTGTGAGGTAAGCCGACTTAATGTCATTAAGATAAGCTTCATCAGAATCATAGTTTGCTTTTGCTTTAGCTATCTGCCCATCAATTGTCTTGTTGTCCTCGTCTGTAAGCTCAATTCCGTTTTCTTCTGCAAGCTCAGGTGCAACAAGTTCCTGCTTAAGCGCAGTGATAACGTCCTCCATAAGAAGCTTAAAACCACCGTCAGTTGACTTGATAGTGTCAAGGGTTGCTCCGTAAGTGGAAGTGTACTTGCTTATAGTATAATAATAGTAGTATCTGAAAGTATCAAAATCAATATCCTTGCCGTCAATGGTGCAAACGATAAAGTCCTTAGTATCAATGGACTTGCCGTCAATTGTAAGGGACGGCTCAGGTGTTTGTTTTTCAGTTGTGCTGTCAACAGCTGAAACAGAAGAATCCACTGTGGAAGATACGGTTGATGAGCTGTCGTTATTTTTGCTGCATGAAGTAAAGCTGCAAATAGCTATTGTGAGAGCTGCTGTAACAGCGGCTATTTTCTTTATCATAATAATTGTCCTTTCCTTTGAGAGAAAATCCTCTGCATAACATAAATTTAATTATATCTTATTATTGTGATGATACTGTGTGATAATTCTTAAACTTTCTGTGAATGAAATATATATTATCCAGCGTGATACAGTTGACAATCTAAGCCTGGGAGAGTATAATATAAATGACTTTAATACGAAAAGAGGTATCCCATATGGATTTTGGCAAATATATTGCTCACAGAGGTCTTCACTCAGAACTTGTTCCTGAAAATTCTCTTACCGCATTCAGGCTTGCAGTTGAAAAATGTCTTTCTATCGAGCTTGATGTACGTCTAACAAAGGATTGCCGCATTGTGGTTTTCCATGACAATGACCTTATGAGAATGTGCGGCATTGAGGGCAAGGTGTTTGATTACACATATGAACAGCTTTCTGCCTTTAAACTTAAAAACAGTGATGAAAAGATACCACTGTTGTCAGAGGTGCTGAAAACTGTTGACGGCAAAGTGCCACTTCTTATTGAGCTTAAGGGCGGTGCGCCATTTGGAGAGCTTGAAAGCCGAGTTGACCATATGATGAAGAAATACAAAGGCGAATTTGCAGTGCAGAGCTTTAACCCGTTCTCAGTGATGTGGTTTAGGTTTCATTCACCTAAAGTCACAAGGGGTCAGCTTATCTCAAAATACAGAAAGAATATAGACCTTGAATATATCGAAAGGTTCATTTGTGCTCAGCCGTTTATATGGCGTTTTATATCAAAACCGCAGTTCATTGCAGCTGACCTTAGGTCAATAAGCCTTGAAACTGCATTTCAGGCCGTTGATATAGATGCAGACTTGCTCACATGGACGGGCAGAGGCAAAGAGCTTATAGAAACTGCTTCACAGTTTTCAAAGACAGTTATAGCAGAGCAGTTTCCAGATGATTTTGATTTTTCTGACAATTGGGAGGAAAGCTGTGAATAAGATGCAAGACCTTCCATTGTGCGACCTTAACGAAGTCAAACGTACTGCAAAACGCACTGACAGCGATATTTCAGGCTGTAAATTTAGCGGAGAATATCTTGAAAGCGAAGATCTCTCCTGCCTGTCATTTATAAACTGTAAGTTTGAAAACTGCACCTTTACCGATTGCGATTTTGAGCGTTCCTCATTCGTTGATGTGACGTTCATATCCTGCGATCTGTCAAATTCATCACTGGACTCATCCTACCTCAGCAGATGTGAGTTCCGCTCCTGCAAGCTCGTTGGCGCAGAGTTCAAGGATTGCTCCATTCAAGGTGTAGCCTTTGAATCCTCAAACTGCGGATATGCCATATTTGATAAATGCAAGCTGTCTGAAATCCAGGTGAAAAACAGTGATATGTCCTCCGCTGAGCTTGTTTCCTGCAATTTAAAAGCGTTTAAGACAAGCGGAAGTAAATATCTCGGCACATCATTTTTCAGAACGGCTCTCGGCGGCGTTGATTTTTCTACCTGTCTTGTAAGTGGACTGCGCGTATCTGATACATTCAGAGAACTCCGAAACGCTGTTTTTTCAGCCAATCAAGCTGTGGAGCTTTCAATGCTCCTTGGAATAAGAATAAAATAATTTTAGCCGCTATGACAATAAACGTCACAGCGGCTTTTTATCACTTTTTATCCTGTTCTATCAGTATTTTCACAGCGTTCACCGCACAGTGGATACCTCTTGTGGTGTCGTCGCTCACATTGTCTTCAAGGTCTGCCTTTGAACGCTCCACGTTCCATATAGCTGTTATAACAGCTCCACAGCGGACGTGTCTTGCGATACCTACTGAGAAAACAGCCGCACATTCCATTTCGGAAGTCATACAGCCGCACTTTAAATATGCGTCCCAGCGGTAATTTATATCGCCGCTCACAGGCATTGAGTCAGGCTCTACTTCCCCATAAAAGCTGTCCTTGCTGTGGACAACGCCCACATGATAACGCTTGCCAAGCTTATCTTCTGACAGTTCAGCCGCAGCTTTTGCAAGGGCAGTTATTACAGTGAAATCTGCTACAGCAGGGTAGCCCTCGGGGAGATATTCTTTTGACGTACCTTCGCCACGAACAGCCGCCGAAGCTATAACAAGGTCGCCACCGCTAACGGAAAGATCCATTCCTCCGCTTGTACCGATACGAATAAATGTGTCTGCGCCGCACTTTACCAGTTCCTCCACTGCAATTGCCGCAGATGGTCCTCCGATACCGGTCGAGCACACAGTTACCTTTTCACCGTCAAGATAGCCTGTATAAACATTGTATTCTCTGTTTTGAGCCACCTGCCTTGCGTCATCAAGAAGTGCCGCTATTTTTGGCACTCTTCCAGGGTCGCCCGGCATAATAACATATCTGCCCACTTCTTCAGGGATAGTTCTGATGTGAAATTGTCTTTCACCGTCCATAATGCTTGCCATAAAAATTCCTCCTCTCAGAATTATTCGTCGTATGGATAATTATTTTCTTCGTATAATTCATTTTCTGCAAAATTTTTTCCGGATTTCTGCTTTTTCTTTATATGTATAAGCACTATGATAAGCACTATTGCTATAATCGCAAACAGCCCGCCTAATCCGCAGAAAACAACTGTTAATATGGTATTGGTTGTATCATTTGGAGCATAAAACGTTTCAGGGTCGTCAGGGTCACAGAATATCTGGATCGTTTGTCCTCTTCTGTATCTGATGTTGCTGGAATATGTATTGCTGTGAGTGGTGTAGAGCTGTCCGTCTACGTTATATGAATACACTGGTGTGTAAACTGTGCTATATGTTACATGTCCGTCATCGTTCTCATGTCGTTCATCTTTGCTGAGAATGTCTGATATTATAGCATTGACTTCAAGAGTACATCTGTTTTTGAGTTGAGTTTGGTGTATTGCAAAACCTATTCCAACTGCAAGAAATGTCACGCCAACCAACATGAAAACTAACGCTATTATTTTCATTGCTGATTTGCTGTAATGCACATGAGATCTTTTGTAATAACGCATATTTTTCCCCCATTTAAGCATAAAAGCCAACACCTTAATATGGCGTTGGCTTTTGTTTTATCTTACTTTTCCATTTTCATTGAAATGTCAAACGCCTTGACTGAGTGTGTGATAGCACCGATAGAAATGATATCAACGCCCGTTTCAGCTATTGCACGGATTGTTTCAGAGGTCACGTTTCCTGAAGCTTCTAAAAGTGCTTTGCCATTTGTCATTTCAACAGCCTTTGCCATATCTTCATTTGTCATATTGTCAAGCATGATTATCTCAACGCCAAGTGTAAGAGCTTCTTTGAGTTCTTCAAGGTTTCCGACTTCAACTTCTATCTTGACAGTATGCCCCATTTTTTCTCTGAGAGCGTTTACTGCGCCTGTCATGCTGCCATATGCGTCAAGGTGAGTGTCTTTTAGCATTGCGCAATCTGAAAGATTGTATCTGTGGTTTTTTCCACCGCCTACTGTAACTGCATATTTCTGCAAAACTCTAAGACCTGGGAGCGTTTTTCTTGTATCCGCAACAGACGCCTTTGTACCCTTTACAAGCTCAACGCATCTGTTTGTTGCAGTTGCAACGCCTGACATATGCTGAACGATATTCAGTGCCGTTCTTTCGCCTTTGAGCAAGGCTCTTGTTGAGCCTGTTATTCTTGCGATAATGTCGCCTTTCTTGACTTTTTCACCGTCATGGATAAATATCTCACATTTAACATTGCTGTCAAGAAGCTGAAAAACTCTCATTGCAACATCAATTCCACAAAGAACGCCTTCGTCCTTTGAAACATACTTTGCTGTTGAAACTGAATTTTCGTCAACAAGATAATCCGTTGTAACGTCTATATAGTTGATATCCTCCAGCAGAGCTGTTTTAATGATATCGTCGATCTGAAACTGCATTAATCTCATTTGTTTTCCTCCATTTTTTCTTTGGATTTGAGCTTTTCGATAGCGTCCTTTAATACGATATAAGCGACAGTTGTAAGAGACCTTGCTTCAACATAATCTCTGTCTATTTTGAAATTACCGTCACAAAGGAAATTTTTTAGCTTTGTTACTTCTTCAAGATCAGGCGGCAAAGCCTCCTTATCAGGGATAACGAAATATGCACGCTGCATTATATCTCTTATCTCTGTTCTTATGCCCTGAGGGATGTGCGGGGCTTCATTGTCTATCTTGAAATCGTATGTTTCAAGGTCACCACTGTCAGATTTTATCTTCTCATTGATGTCAGCCGCTGCACGTCTTGAAAATACCAAAGCTTCAAGTAGGGAATTGCTTGCAAGTCTGTTATTGCCGTGAACACCTGTATGTGAACATTCGCCGCAGGCATAAAGCCTGTCAATGTTTGTTCTTGCATATGTATCAACATTTATGCCGCCCATAAGGTAATGATGACAAGGGAAAATAGGTATCATATCCTTGGTCATGTCATAACCTGCTTCGAGAAGCTTTTCATTTATCATAGGAAATCTGTTTCTGACAAACTCAGGGTCTTTGTGAGTGATATCAAGATAGAATTTGTCAGAGCCTGTTTTCTTGGCTTCAGCCATGATCGCATGAGAAACAACATCTCTTGGCGCAAGCTCCAGACGATCGTCATAGTTTTGCATAAATCTTTCGCCGTTGCAGTTTTTAAGATAAGCTCCCTCGCCTCTGACAGATTCAGATATAAGGAAAGTTTCACGAGTGTGCTTGTTGTTAAATCCTGTTGGGTGGAACTGGATATAGCTGAGATTTTTTATCTCTGCTCCAAGCTCATGAGCAATAGTTATGCCGTCGCCTGTTGCGATAGCGGAGTTTGTAGTGTATTCGTAAACTCTGCCTATTCCACCAGTTGCAAAAATGGCGTATCTGCAATTATATGTCGTATATTCGTTGTCATTAGTCAGCACAAGAATGGAGAAACCTGTTTCGGTTTTCTTTGCATTGCACATAACGGCATTTTCGAGTATCTCAACATTATCTAGCTGTTGAACATTTCTTAGTAGAGTTGTTTCGATCTCCAGACCTGTGGTATCGGCATGATGAAAAATCCTGTTCATACCGTGTCCACCTTCGAGAGTGCGGTGATAAGATCCATCAGGACACTTATCAAAGTCAGCACCAAGCTCTATGAGTTTTCCGATGTCAATATAGGCTTCGTCAACAAGGACCTGAGTGGACTCAGGATCATTTTCAAATCCGCCTGCCACAAATGTATCATGTTTGTGATATTCAGGCGAGTCCTTTGGATTGTCATAAACGCCTGCAATTCCACCCTGTGCAAGGGAAGAGTTACACAAGGTCAGCTCTCTTTTGGAAAGCACAAGTACATTTAAATCACGGGAAAGGTTAAGTGCCGCATATAGACCTGCCGCACCGCAGCCAGCGATAATAACGTCATAATTTTTGTTGTTCATATTTATAACCTCTTTGTATGGCGGAGTGTCGCCAAGTGTTATGTAAAAATCACATCAGATATTGCTCTGAAATAATTTATACTTATCCCATTATACCATATATTTTTTCCTTTTTCAACTGTTATTTGAATATATAATATACATACCTTACATTATTTTAAGTGCAGCTTAACAAAAAAATGACTGCCTGCTCCCTAAAGGGAACAAGCAGTCGGAGGTTTATTATAGATCAACTAATAATCAAATATTAGTCACTCTGCAAATTGCTTTGTAAGCAAAGATTATTTGCCGTAGTAAGCCTTGAGGTACATTTCCTTCAGCTCGCTCATCAGTGGGTATCTTGGGTTAGCACCTGTGCACTGGTCATCAAATGCGTCCTCAACCATGTTGTCGAGAGTGTCAAGGAAGTACTTCTCGTCTACGCCGTAATCAGCGATAGTCTTCTTGATACCAACTCTTTCCTTGAGTGCCTCGATAGCGTCGATGAACTTGTTGAGTGTATCCTCATCGTTCTTACCAACGATACCAAGTGAATGTGCACACTCGCAGTATCTTTCAAGAGTATGTGGATACTGATACTGTGAGAAAGTACCCATCTTTCTAGGTGTTGGGTCAGCGTTGTATCTCATTACCATTGTTATAAGGAGAGCATTAGCAATGCCGTGTGGCAGGTGATGATAAGCACCGAGCTTATGAGCCATTGAGTGGCAAACACCGAGGAATGCGTTAGCGAATGCCATACCAGCCATTGTAGATGCTGTAGCCATTTCCTCACGAGCCTTAACGTCTGTCTGACCGTTGTCATATGCACCTGGCAGATACTTGAAGATAAGCTTCATAGCTCTCAGTGCAAGACCGTCAGTGTAATCTGTAGCCATTACTGATGCATAAGCCTCAAGAGCGTGTGTCAGAGCGTCGATACCTGATGCAGAAGTCAGACCTCTTGGAGCAGACATCATCATATCTGTATCAACGATAGCCATGTTAGGCATGAGCTGGTAGTCAGCCAGAGGATACTTAGTACCTGTCTTTTCATCAGTGATAACTGCGAAAGGTGTTACCTCAGAACCTGTACCAGAAGATGTTGGGATAGCAATGAAGTATGCCTTCTCACCCATCTTAGGGAATGTGTAAACTCTCTTACGGATATCGATATATCTCATAGCCATATCGAAGAAGTCAGCGTCTGGATGCTCGTAAAGAACCCACATGATCTTACCAGCGTCCATTGCAGAACCACCGCCGATAGCGATAATTGTGTCAGGCTCGAAAGCTCTCAACTGAGCAACACCCTCAAGTGCACAAGCAAGTGTTGGGTCTGGAGCAACATCGAAGAATGTTTCGTGGAGAATACCCATTTCATCGAGTTTATCTGTGATAGCCTTTGTATAACCATTCTTGTAAAGGAACTGGTCTGTTACGATGAATGCCTTTTTCTTGCCCATAACAGTCTTCAACTCGTCAAGAGCAACAGGGAGACAACCCTTCTTGAAGTATACCTTTTCAGGTGCTCTGAACCAAAGCATATTCTCTCTCCTCTCAACGACTGTCTTAATGTTCAGCAGGTGCTTAACGCCAACGTTCTCAGAAACTGAGTTGCCGCCCCATGAGCCGCAGCCGAGTGTGAGGGAAGGAGCAAAGTCAAAGTTGTAGAGGTCACCGATACCGCCGAGTGAAGAAGGTGTGTTTACGATAAGACGGCAAGTCTTCATTCTTGCAGCGAACTTATTGAGCTTTTCTCTCTCGTTTATGTTATCTACCCAAAGAACTGAAGTATGACCAAGACCACCGTTGTTTACGAGAAGTGCCTCTGCGATGTCAAGAGCGTCGTCAAAGTTCTTTGACTTGTACATACCAAGGATAGTTGTGAGCTTTTCGTGACCGAAAGCCTCTTCAGGAGCTGTGCTTGTAGCCTCGCCGATGAGTACCTTTGTATCCTCTGGAACTTCAAAGCCAGCCATCTTAGCTATAGTTACAGGACGCTGACCAACGATCTTAGCGTTAAGAGCACCGTTGATAAGCATTGTCTTTCTTATCTTGTCAGCCTCTTCATCATTAAGGAAGTAGCAACCTCTCTTGATGAATTCCTTCTTAACATCGTTGTAAACTGTCTTATCAGCGATAACTGTCTGCTCTGTAGCACAGATCATACCGTTATCAAATGTCTTAGAATGAATGATAGAGTTTACAGCGTTTACGATATCAGCAGAAGAATCGATGATAGCTGATGCGTTACCGGCACCAACACCGAGAGCTGGTGTACCAGATGAATAAGCAGCCTTTACCATTCCAGGACCGCCTGTAGCGAGGATTGTGTCAGACTCTCTCATGATCATGTTTGTGAGTTCAAGAGAAGGAACATCGATCCAACCGATGATACCCTTTGGAGCACCTGCTGCAACAGCTGCATCATAAACGATCTTAGCAGCAGCGATAGTTGACTTCTTTGCTCTTGGGTGTGGTGAGATTATGATACCATTTCTTGTCTTAAGACAGATAAGTGTCTTGAATATAGCAGTAGAAGTTGGGTTTGTTGTTGGGATAACAGCAGCGATAAGACCGATAGGCTCGTAAATTCTCATTGTGCCGTAAGCCTTATTTTCCTCAAAAACACCACAAGTCTGAACATTCTTGTACTTATTGTAGATGTGCTCAGCAGCATAGTTGTTCTTGATAACCTTGTCTTCAACGATACCCATGCCTGTTTCCTCAACAGCCATCTTTGCAAGTGGGATTCTTGCCTTGTTAGCAGCGATAGCAGCAGCCTTGAAAATCTTATCTACCTGCTCCTGTGTGTAGGTAGCGAAGATTGCCTGCGCAGCTCTTACTTCAGCGATCTTAGCAGTCAAAGCTTCCTCTGTATCGACGATGCCGACTGTTTTAGCTTCACTCTTTGCCATAAAATAAACCTCCAATAAATTAATTATTGTTTTTTACTCTTGATAACCCCCGCTCGGGTTTTATCTTAGTTATATTATATACGATTGTTATTTTTTTGTCAATCTTATAAAGTTACAGCTTTTTTGATATTTTACGTCGCTTTATTATGCAATATACATAAATATTGAACATTGTTTTATGATAGATTAACAATTCATGACCGTCAAATTGCACAATAAAAATCAGATTGATAAAAATTTATTATATATGCTGCCTGAAAGAAGATTAATAAATATAAGATAAAGTCTAAATAAAAATAAAACAGTTGTGAAAATAACGAAAAAGTGCTTGACATTTAGAAAATCTGTAGTATAATATAGACATAACAGAGATACATAGAAAGCGCTGAGATGTAAAGGTAATTTTACACAATAAGGCTGTTGAAAAATCGATGTATACTCTGAAGCTCGACTTAATACCATATTTTAAAATAAAAGGAGATATGACTTATGAAACTTGATAACTTTGTAGCATCCAGCGACATCTATGATGTTTATGAATCTGATGGAATGGCAGTCAGGATCTATAAGAAGCCTGAATACAAGGAAAAGTGTTTGTATGCGGCTCTTACACACGCAAGAGTTGAAACAACACTTGGCAATTCCTTCATAAAGATGCCTGTTCTTCACGAGGTTTCCGTTATCGACGGCAAATGGGCTATTACGATGGACTTTATAAAGGGTAAGACTCTTCAGCAGCTTATGGACGAAAATCCAGACAAGAAAGACACGTATCTTAACCAGTTTATCGACATTCAGTGCGAGATACACGCTCAGTATATGCCACTTCTTTCAAAGCTGAAAGATAAGATGGCAAGACAGATCAAGACTCTTGGTCAGATCGACGAGATAAAGAAGTATGAGCTTCTCACAAGACTTGATTCAATGCCAAAGCATATCAAGCTTTGCCATGGTAACTTTGAGCCAAAGAACGTTATCATCAATGACGAGGGTACTTATGTTATCAATTGGGGTTCTGCTAGACAAGGCAATGCTTCTGCTGACGTTGCAAGAACATACCTGCTGTTCTGCCTTAACAATCCTGATCTTGCTGAGGCTTATCTTGATAAGTATTGCGTAAAGAGCGGAACATCTAAGCAGTATGTACAGGCTTGGTTGCCAATCGTTGCAGCAGCACAGCTCATTAAGGGCAAACCAGAGGAGAAGGATCTGCTCATGAAGTGGATCGACGTTGTAGATTACGATTAGTCTTTTCGTCAGGTTGTAACAAATTTGTAACCTCTTATTGTGCAAATAGCTAAAAAATGATTTATCCCGATTATGAGTTTCGTCATAATCGGGATATTTTGTTACAATTCTTTATAATCTCTTTACAGAGTAATTTTCATGTGATATAATGTGAAACTGTTGAAATATGACATAATGATTTAGGACTACAGAGGTTATTCGGAGGATCAATATGAAAAAGCTAATGATAGCTGTTGCTATAGTTTGCACTATGTTTGCTTTCCCGGCTTGTGGAAAAAATGCCGATAATAAAACAGAAAATAATGTTAATCTTACAAATAATGACGTAACGACAGCTCAGACAGAGGTTTCAGATGAAGTGCCGGACGAAACTACTTCACTCCCTGACAGAAGCACTCTTGAAAAGATACCAGATGAGGCTGTTGATTCGTTTAATCAGGTCGTAGATGTCTGCAAGGAGATATATCCTTTGGCTGAAAAAACCAAAAGGCTTTATGGTTATACAGGCACTAAGACTGTGAATAAAAAGAATTGTTACATTTTTGTTATATATGATAAAAATGACGATGTGTTGACAAAGGTGGCAACTGTCGCTGCCGAGGTCGCATCAGATAAGCTTTACGTTCTTGATGATGAAACAGGAAGTGCTGAAAAAATCAATACCGAGGATGTTAAAACTCAATCTACAGAGTCATGGGCAGATCAAGTAACTGAGTCTTTTGCTGAATACTATCAGAGCAAAGAGGTTAACGACCATCTTGCTGCAGTTGTTGAAACAGCTGCGGTTAAAACAGTTCGCTAATACTTTATATAGAAAAATCACACCAGAGAATCTTCTGGTGTGATTTTTTTTATTCGATCTCTTCGCTGTTGTCAGTATCAGTGCTTGTGATGATATTTGTTGCATATGTAAGTGTAAGCAGGCTGTCACCTAAATGGACATTTTCCACAACTATGTTTTCATAGTCGATGCTAAGATCATAATGTGAAAAATTCCAGAACGCTTTCAGACCAAGATTTACAAGCTGGTCTGCAATAGCCTGAGTGTTTGCCTTCGGTATACAAAGCACAGCTACAACAGGGGAGTTTGCTTCGCAAAAGCTTTCTATATCATTAGTGTGACGAATCGGTATGTTTCCTACCACTTCACCAGTGAGCTTAGGGTTTATATCAAATATGCCAATGAGATTGCAACCCCTTGTTTCAAAGTTAATATGTGTGGCGATAGCTTTACCAAGGTTTCCTGCACCGATAAGTATGGTCTTGAAATGTTTGTCTACTCCGAGTATCTTGCCTATTTCCATTCTAAGCTCGTCAACGTGATAGCCATATCCCTGCTGACCGAATCCGCCAAAGCAGTTAAGGTCTTGTCTTATTTGTGAAGCCGTGAGCTTCATTCTCTCAGAAAGCTCCCTTGAAGATATTCTTTCAAGTCCTTCTTTTTGAAGCTCACCTAAAAATCTATAATAACGTGGCAGTCGTTTTATTACTGATGCGGATATCGAACCGTCTTTAGACATATATTTACACTTTCCTTTACTAAAAAACATGATTGATAAATAAATAACAATATCACATAATATAATAGCACTAATCTTTTCTTTTGTCAAGGACTTGTAAACTCTCTGCGGTCTTAAAAAAAAGCAGCCTCGTTTTACAGAAGCTGCCTTATGTACATTAATTTTATTCTAGATCTTTCTTCTTTACAGAAGCAACACAGAAGTCGATGCGTTCTTCATCATCTTCTTCATTTCCTGAACCTGTGAGAGGAACTCCTTTTGTTGGATCGATCCCGTCAACGGCTGTAACAAGCCCTGTGCCCTCGCCAATAGAAGCACCAGGTACTCTGAACTTTGTAATGTCGATAGGCTCGATAGAGGTCTCAACAGGCTTTTCAAGCTGTGGTATCCACTCGTATGGTACACGATAAGCTCTGTAGATCATGTTGCTTTTGAATGTTCCAGCAAAATTCTTGAAATAAGGGTTTACAAATTCCCAAACTATTTCATGGTCAGGTGTGACCTCAAGAAGATGTCCATCTGAACCTTCCGTAATAAGAGTGTTTCCGTTCGGAAGTCGCTGTGCAGAGCTGATGTATGAGCTATAGAACTTAGAAGCGTCAGTAAAAAGCAGATTTCCTGCTTCAAGGGGAGTGTACTGCCATGTTATTTCAAGTGTAACAGGATTGAATTGAAGTACTCTTGAGTAATCTCTGTGTGCATTGTTCACGCCTGTGAGGGAAGCAGGGTTAGGTGTGCCGTAGCCACCCTCACCACCGTTATCGAATACCAACAGGTCGCCCTCTCCAGGAAGTCCCTTTGGTATCATGTGCAGGTGGTGCTGACCAATTATCCAGCCAAGCTTCTTTGTGGCTTCGCTTTCGTTGAAGTTAGGACCTACACGCCATACTATCTTACCTGTTGATTTCTCGATAATTCCGAGTATGTTTGAATTTCTTGCGTCAAATATGATATTGTCCGGGTGGAAGCGTTTGTCGCCTGCGTCATACCACTTATTTTCGCCAAGGGTAGAGAAGTTGTTTATGTGCATCCAATCTCCACCTGCCTCACCGTGAAGGCCAGGGTTTCTGAACAATGCGTTCTTTGCGGCCTCGTCAAAGCCAAGATCATCAAAGTGGTCGCTTGCACGCCAGCTCCAAATTATATTGCCTTCCCAATCCACTTCGATGATCTTATCGTCAATAAGTCTTTTGTCTGAAATATCATGGTTGTAGAGGTTCTCGTGAGTAAGGATAAGTGTATTGCCACTGTCTGTCTTTGGCTCTCCATTTGGATAATAATAACCCACAGTGCTGCCCTCACGCTGAAAATCATGGTGCTGTCTAGCCATATAGACCGGTTCTTTACCCGGGTCGGCAACAAGTTCAGTTTTGTCGAATTTCCATACGATATGACCGTCCCAGTCTACCTGAACAAGATCAAGTTGATCCTGATATGCATATTTACCTCCTCTTGCTCCTGTTGTGCCCATTACATATCCGCCTGGGAGTATTTTGTTAGGAAATCCTCCTAGTCCAGCCCAAAGCTTTGCTTCATTGCCATTCATATCTATGAGCAGAGCACCTTTAGCGGACGGGAAGATCGTATAGCCGCTGTAGGCTTTTTCTTTGTTGTATATTGTAACTCCTGTTGGATAAATGCTTGGATAACCCATGTCTGATTCCTCCTTGTTTATTTGTCTGTTTTTGTCAGGTCTGCTGTAACGTTATCTGGAAATGCTTTTTTTGCTGAGTCTGGATAATAAAATTCCCTTATGTTGTAACTGTTTGGATATTTACCATTCTCATACGCCCACTTATTTATTTCATCAAGATGAGATGCAGCTTCCTCAGAAAGTCCCAGTTTAATACTGTACTGTTCCCAGTTTGTTTTGAAATCATCTGGTTCTATTCCATATTTCTTTGATATTTTTTCAGCCGACTCATCTAAGTTGTCATTTATGTATTTAACGCTTTCATCAAGTGCTTTAAGATAGTTCGTAAGAGTTTCAGTATTGTTCTTTGCAAAGTCGCTTGATGTTATAAGATAAGCAGATACGTTTATCCCTATATCTTTTGCAGATGCGACCTGAGTCCAGCCCTCTGCTTCATATTTTTTTATAGCTGAGCCTGTAACGATAGCGGCTGATGCCTCACCGTTATGTGCAACTGCTATTTGAGTTGATATGGAATCTGTGTTGACGTTTTTCTGCTTTGACGGGTCAAGTCCTAAATAAGTCTGAGCCTGCCAGTTGAAGTATTCTGTAACTGTTCCAATAGAAGTTATCCATCCTTCACTTTCATCTAAAGCATCAAGATCATCTTTGTATTTTGGTGCAACAAAAAGACCACCATTATATGAAACGCTAGAACTTAGATCTGAAAAAATCACAAGATTAGTGTTATCGAGAGTATTTCCAATTCTGTTTACAGCAGCAAAATCTGCAAGCAGTCCTGTATCTGCTGTGCCTGTTGCAATAGCGTCAACTGTGTTAATGCCGGCAGCGTATTCTGATGTTTCGAGAGATATACCATATTTCTCAAATATTCCTTGCTCCATACCGATATAGTCGGCATACTGATCTGGCTGACCTGTCATGTTCGCAACTCTCAAAACGCTAAGCTCTTTACCGTCTTTGGTAACCTTCTTGGCGGTTTTTCCGCTTGATGAACTACCGCAAGATGCAAGAAGAGTTGCTGTCAATGCTGTCGATGCTATTATTGCGATTATCTTTTTTATGTTCATTTTTAAATCTCTCCTGTTAAATTAATTATTTTACGTCAAAGTGTTTAAGTTTTTTCTTGCCAATAAACTGTAGGATCCTGTCAGCAGCAAAGCCGATCACAGCAAGTGTGACGATTCCTGCAAAAGCCCAGCTTGTTTTGTAATAAAGCTTCGAGCTGTTTATAAGATAACCAAGGCCATCACTGCCGACCAGCATTTCAGCTGCCACAACACAGATGATAGCTGAGCTAAGTCCTAGTCTTATTCCAGTGTAGATATTAGATACCGCTGATGGTACAACTACTGTGAAAAAAACTCTTGCTTTTTTTGCCCCCATGCAGGAAGCTGCTTCCACGAGCTGCTTATCAGTTGAAGCCACACCCGCTATGGTGTTTACGAACATAGGGAAGAATGATGCGTAGAAAATAAGTGCTACTTTTGATTCTTCGCCTACTCCGAACCACATTAGAAAGAGTGTCGTCAATGCAATAGCAGGCACGAATCTGAAAAAGCTAAGTATAGGTTCAACGAGCCAGCGTACAGGTCTGAAATTTCCTACAATAAGACCCATAGGAACAGCAAAAATTATTGAAAGTAGCCAGCCTTTTATTACTCTTCCGACGCTTGCAACAATATCACTCCAAAGAGTTCCGTCTTTGATAAGTTCCTTCATGCTGTCGATCGTTTCCTTTGGGCTTGGAAGAAAATATTCATCATATTTCAAAGATCCTATTCCCCAAAGGGCAATTATTGCTACCCATGATATGATGCCACATTTTAGTATCTTCTGTATAGCAGAGGACTTTGTTTTATTATTTTCCATCTTTAATGTCCTCCTTATTAAATATAGTACAGCTCTGAGTCATCAAGAGCTTTGTTTACGAGAATATTTGTAGTGTTTTCATCAATAGTGTAAAGCTTCTTGATAAGTACTTTTACCTTATCACCTTTTTTCAGACGGGAAGCGTTCAGCGGATATCTGCCTGTTACTGAGATACCGTCTATGGAAGCTTTAACCTCAAAGGCGTTTCCTCTGAATGAAACTTCTTCCACAACGGCATCCTCCATTGAGCTTTCAAACTGGTGATACTCGCTGTCTTCAAATTTGTTTATCTCGATAAACTCAGGTCTGATTATAGCTGAAGTCTTGCCCTCTGCTGTTTCAAAGCCTTTGAGCTTGCTGTAGTCCTCGATAACTGCGGACTGACCGATAAACTGAGCAACAAAAGGAGTTTTAGGTTCAAGGTATATCTTAACTGGATTGCCTATTTGCTCAACTCTGCCTTTGTTTGTGATAACAATTTCGTCTGCGACCTCTATTGCTTCGTCCTGATCGTGTGTAACGAAAATGCTTGTTATGCCTATTTTATCAATAGTATCACGAAGCCATGTTCTCAGTTCTTTTCTTACCTTTGCGTCGATAGCTGCAAAAGGTTCGTCAAGTAGAAGGAGTTCAGGCTGAGGTGCTAGTGCTCTTGCAAGAGCGATACGCTGCCTTTGACCTCCGCTAAGCTGGTCAGGATAACGCTTGCCAACGTCAGGCAAGCCAACAAGTTCAAGAAGCTCAGCCACACGTTGTTTGATAAACTTCTTATCTTTTTTCTGAACCTTCAAACCATAAGCTATATTATCGTAAACTGTCATAAAAGGGAAGAGCGCATAGCTTTGAAAAACAAATCCGATACCTCTTTCATTTGATGGAAGTTTGTTGACATTTTTACCATCTATAATAATATCGCCGCTATCCTGTTTTTCCAAACCTGCAAGCATACGCAGGATAGTTGTTTTACCGCTGCCGCTCGGTCCGAGCAGACCGATAAGCTTTCCCTTTTCAATACCAAAACTTACGTTATCCGAAGCTTTAAAATCGCCAAAGCTTTTATTAATGTTTTTTAATTCTATATACATAGCTGACAACTCCAATTAAGATATATTGCTGTGATAGTTCCAGTGTCAACATCGCTGCATTCGCTTATTAATCTTTGACAATTTAAGCTCCTCACTTTCAATTCATATCAAGTCGATATGATTAGTATGCTTTTATTATACATGATTTTATGGAAATGTCAATAGTTATGAGTGATTTTTGTGAAATCATACATATATGATAGGAATACTTTATTATTGTTGTACATTTTATTCATAACTAACATATGTGAGAAATATGATATACAGAAATGTTTGATAATACTCTTGACAAAGTGCGTAAATAGTGATATAATCACTATATTCATAGTAAAACTATATGAATAATATAATATATATTGGAGGAAATAAAAAAATGCTTACAGAACTGACAAACCAGAATTACAACGAGCTGATATCAGCAGACAAACCGCTTGTTATAGAATTTTACTCACCTACCTGTGTTCACTGTAAAAGAACAGAGGCAGGGCTTAACGAAGCTGCAGAAGAGCTTGGAGAAACCGCTATCATAGCTAAGTGTGATATCACCTCTCAGCCAGATCTTGCGAAGAGATATGACGTTACAGCACTGCCAACACTCCTTTTTATAAAGAACGGTGATATCAAAAACAAGCTTGAGGGTTTTACACACAAGCTGATAATTCTTGACAATATTAAGAGATTATAAAAAATCAGTCCGATGTTTTGAGCATCGGGCATTTTTTTGAGCAAAAGGTCTTGACAAAGTAGGGAGTTTATGATAAAATAATAATGTTGTTTTGTATGCGGGTGTGGCGGAATTGGCAGACGCGATAGATTTAGGTTCTATTGGCAACACCGTGCAGGTTCAAGTCCTGTCACCCGCACCATATTGGTGATACCAGATGGATATTCACCCAAAAAAGCTCGCATTTGCGGGCTTTTTTTGCGCTTTGAGGGTAAAATTTTCAGGTGTAAAACCGTGGATGCCTTTCAACAGTTTTCACAAAAAAAGGGAGTCGAACCCTACACAACAAAAATATCGAACAAATCGGCAGACTTTGAGCGGATTCCGCTCTGAGCCTGCCGATTTGTTATGAAAAAAATATTCACAAAGTTTTAAAGGCTGTTTTGTATATTGTCACGAATTTGAGTGACGATGATAAAACAGCCTTTTTTCATTTGTAGAAAAAGGAGGAATGTGTAATGTATTACGATTAATCCTGTATAATAAAACTTGACACATACAAAACAGTCAAAGTATAATAAAAACAAGGGAGTGTGTCATCAATGGGAACAGGAAAATAATATGATGAAGAGTTTAAAAAGCAGGCAATAAAGCTCGCAAGCTTCAGGCAGCAAACAAGCGGATCAAAGAGCTTGAAAAGAAAAACCGTGAGCTTGAAGAGCTTAATGAATTTCTGGAGGAAGCATCCGTTTTTTTCGCCGCGAACCGTCGGAAGTCAGGAAAGAAGAACGGTTAAAGTTCATTT